>MDTD01164064.1_pt1 | contig 18701 bp, 18 predicted proteins | sample 811221 | NCBI WGS metagenome assembly MDTD01 (sample SAMN05326646, study PRJNA326480) | marine metagenome | isolation source: seawater | place: Pacific Ocean: South West | collected 2011 | reverse complement strand
CGAAACATCTGAGTGCCCTGTTGGATCAGCCCGTGCGGTTGGTGTCGGACTGGCTCGACGGGGTTGATGTCGATGCGGGGGAGGGGGTGCTTTGTGAAAACGTGCGTTTCAACGTGGGCGAAAAGGCTGATGATGACGCGCTTTCGCAAAAAATGGCGGCGCTTTGTGATGTCTTCGTGATGGATGCGTTTGGAACCGCGCATCGTGCCCAGGCGTCCACTCATGGTGTAGCGCGTTATGCGCCGCTTGCGTGTGCAGGACCGCTGCTGGCAGCTGAACTCCAAGCTCTAGGTAAGGCGCTGGAGAGTCCCGCAAGACCGATGGCGGCGATAGTGGGTGGAGCAAAAGTGTCAACCAAGCTGACTGTGCTGGAGTCTCTGTCTAAGGTTGTTGATCAGTTAATTCCCGGAGGGGGAATTGCGAATACCTTTATTGCAGCAGCCGGCTATCCCGTCGGTAATTCGTTGATTGAGATAGATCTTGTAGATCAGGCGAAATCGCTGATTGACCAAGCGGCTGCTCGGGGCGGCGAGATTCCTGTGCCGACTGATGTTGTAGTCGGAAAGGCGTTCTCCGCTGATACGCCCGCGATCATCAAGCCCGTATCGGATGTCTCAGAAGATGACATGATCTTTGACATCGGGCCGGAAACGGCCGCCCGATTCGCCCGTATGATGCGCGAGGCCGGAACGGTTGTCTGGAATGGCCCGGTCGGCGTGTTTGAGTTTGACCAGTTTGGAGAAGGAACGCGGATTGTGGGTGAGGCGATTGCCTCGTCTGATGCTTTTTCGATTGCGGGGGGTGGAGATACGTTGGCTGCCGTAGACAAGTACAATATCGCTGAACACATATCCTATATCTCAACCGGTGGCGGTGCCTTTTTGGAGTTTTTGGAAGGCAAGACCCTGCCAGCGGTTGCCATGCTGGAGCGCCGGGTGTCACACAAATGAACACACGTTTAACCTCCTTCCTGAGGATCAGGCCAGAAGCAAGGTGAATCCTCGCCGTCGCACTAAAATCGTAGTCTCACTGGGCCCGTCGACTGACCGGGCTAAAACCATGTCGGCTTTGATTGAGCAGGGTATTGATGTGGCCCGGCTCAACATGTCGCACGGGACCCGCGATGATCACCGCCGTCGCGCACAACTCGTTCGTGACAGCGCGGCCCAGCAGGGCCGTGCGATTGCGCTGCTGGTAGACCTGCAGGGTCCCAAGATCCGCATCGGCGGTTTCGCCAAGGGTCCGGTTCAGTTGCGCAACGGCAAGCGCTTTGTCATTGATACCGCCTTGGGAGAAAAGGCTGGGACGGAGGAAAACGTCGGTACAAGTTATGCAGGACTTGTCAACGACGTCGATACAGGCGATCGACTCCTCCTGGATGACGGCAACATCGTGCTTCAGGTTGAAAAAATCGAAGGCACTGCCATATTGACAAGAGTGATCGTCGGTGGCGAGCTGTCTGATTCCAAAGGGATCAACAAACTGGGCGGCGGCCTGTCGGCTGAGGTGCTCACCGAGAAAGATCACGAAGATATTCGCTTCGCTGCGGAAATCGGAGCCGATTATCTTGGTGTTTCATTTGTTCGTCACGGCGCTGATGTCGAGACTGCGAGGATGCTTCTAAGATCCGCCGGGAGTGATGCACATGTGGTTTCCAAGATCGAGCGTCGCGAAGCCCTGGATAACATGGATGAAATCATCGCGGCCTCAGATGTGATTATGGTGGCTCGCGGGGATCTGGGTGTCGAAATCGGCGATGCAGAAGTACCCGGTGTGCAAAAGCGTCTCATCAGTGAGTCACGGACCCAGAATACCGTTGTGATTACTGCGACGCAGATGATGCAATCGATGGTCACCGCTCCCCAGCCGACACGCGCCGAAGTGTCAGATGTTTCCAATGCTGTGCTGGATGGCACTGATGCCGTCATGCTCTCGGCCGAAAGCGCGATCGGACGTCATCCTGTTAAGGTTGTCGCGGCGCTGGATCGGATTTGCCTTGCGGCGGAGCGCCATCGGAGCGTTCTGGTGTCAGGGCATCGTATAGAGTCGCGTTTTGATTCCGTTGAAGAAACGATTGCAATGGCCACGATGTATACGGCAAACCACTACAACGTTGTTGGGATTCTGACGTTGACGGAGTCAGGTACCACAGCTAAATGGATGTCGAGAATAAGCTCAGGAATTCAGATCTTTGGGGTGACTCGAAATGAAGGCACCGAGAGAAGGATGGCGCTTTATCGTGGTGTCTATCCAGTACCCTTTGACGCGACCCAGCTGCCAAGGGGTCAGGTAAATCGGGCGGTTGTTTCCGAACTGGAGTCTCGAGGCCTGGTCGCCGAGGGAGACTGGCTGATCATTACCAAAGGTGATTTTTCCGGGGTGAAAGGCGGCACCAATTCGATGAAAATCGTAAAGGTCGGCGAAGTCGCTGGAGAGCGTGATTAGCCGTGTAAGCTTATTTGGGAAATTTTTGTAAAATTTAGGAGAGAAGAAGATATGCCTATGATTTCAATGCGCCAATTGCTTGATCATGCAGCTGAGCATGATTACGGAGTACCTGCGTTCAACGTCAACAACATGGAACAGATGCACGCCATTATGGAAGCGGCGGAAAAAACCGATAGCCCCGTGATTGTGCAGGCATCAGCAGGCGCCCGCTCGTACGCCGGCGCACCATTTTTGCGACACTTAATCGTCGCAGCGGTTGAGCAGTGGCCGGATATTCCCGTCTGCATGCATCAGGACCATGGGGCCTCACCCGGCGTGTGTCAGCGATCAATTCAACTTGGCTTCACCTCAGTCATGATGGATGGCTCCCTAGGTGAGGATATGAAAACGCCGATGTCATTTGAATACAACGCTGACGTTACTCGACGCGTAGTAGAGATGGCGCATTCCTGTGGCGTATCCGTTGAAGGTGAACTTGGATGTCTGGGATCTCTTGAGAGCGGCATGGCAGGGGAAGAAGACGGCTCTGGCGCTGAAGGCAAATTGAGTCATGATCAGTTACTGACTGATCCCGAAGAAGCCGCGCAGTTTGTAAAGGAGACCGCCGTTGATGCGCTCGCCATTGCTATCGGCACCAGCCACGGCGCTTATAAATTCACTCGCCCGCCCACAGGCGATATCCTAGCGATTGAACGCATCAAGGAAATTCATGCGCGGATACCCGATACCCATCTGGTCATGCATGGCTCGTCGTCGGTGCCCCAGGACTGGCTTGCGATCATCAATGAGTTCGGGGGCGACATGGGTGAGACCTACGGTGTGCCCGTGGAAGAAATTCAGGAAGGGATTAAGCATGGCGTTCGCAAGGTCAATATCGATACCGATCTTCGCATGGCGTCTACGGGTTCGATTCGGCGGTTCATGCATCAGAATCCTTCTGCGTTTGATCCACGCAAATATCTTAAAGAAGCCACCAAAGCGATGAGCGAGATCTGTGTGGCCCGCTATGAAGCGTTTGGCACCGCTGGGAACGCGTCAAGGATTCGATCGCTCGACCTTGAGGAGATGGTGAAGCGCTACGATAGTGGCGAACTGGATCCGACTGTCAATTAGGCTTCTTTCCTTAATTTACGGAATAGCAGATGCGTAGTCTCGTAACCGGTGGAGCCGGATTTATCGGCAGCCACCTGGTAGATCGTCTTCTTGCCGAAGGCCATGAGGTTGTTGTTTTGGACAACTTCTCAACAGGGCATTGGGGAAACCTTAAACATCTCGAGGGAAACGCGCATCTTCATTTCCAAGAGATTGACGTTTGTCGACACGAAAAGATCCTACCGAGTTTCGAAGGTATCGATTGGGTTTTTCATTTGGCAGCTCTTGCGGACATCGTTCCATCAATCCAACGACCGCTGAACTATCTTCGAGCTGGCGTAGACGCGACTGTTTCGGTATTAGAAGCGGCTCGTCTGGCAGGCGCGAAGCGATTCGTTTATGCAGCATCGTCTTCATGCTATGGAATTCCGGATGCGTATCCGACAAGAGAATCTTCAGAGATTAGACCGCAATACCCTTATGCGCTTGCCAAAAACTTAGGCGAGCAATCTGTTATGCACTGGGCTAGGACGTATAATTTGCCCTGCACATCGCTTCGACTCTTCAATGTTTATGGCCCTCGAGCCCGCACCACGGGGACTTATGGTGCGGTATTTGGGGTATTTTTGGCACAAAAGCTTTCAGGCAAACCGTTTACCGTCGTGGGCGATGGAACCCAGACGCGGGATTTCACCTACGTCACGGATGTGGTAGAGGCATTCTATAAAGCGGCCAAGTCCTCAACCTGCGGAGAAATTATGAACGTCGGCTCTTCTGAAACTTACAGCATCAATCGACTGGTCGACTTGCTGGGCGGAGAGGTGGTTTATGTTCCGAAAAGACCGGGAGAGCCAGACTGCACCTTTGCTGATGTTCAAAAAATCGAACAGTTGCTTGGCTGGACGGCAAAAACGACTTTTGAAGAGGGTGTTGCATTAATGCTCGAGAACATTGATTACTGGAGAGAGGCGCCTGTCTGGGACCCCTCCAGTATAGAAATTGCGACGCAGGACTGGTTTAAATATTTAGGAACATCTCGTGATGGATAAAATGCACGAATATCTCAACTCTCTCCATAATATTCTCACGCGAACAGAGGTCACAGATGCTAATCGCGAGAGGGTTGATACGACGACCGCGATAGATAAGATCATCGCTATGCTCGAAGCAGTTAGAGACGCGAGAGCTAAAAATATTTTCATTGGAAATGGCGGAAGTGCTGCGATCGCAAGCCATATGGCGATTGACTACAGCAAGAACGGAAGACTCCCTTCGCTGGCTTTTAACGACGGGGCAGCGCTTACCTGTCTTGGTAATGATCTTGGATTTGAAAACGTCTTTGCAGAACAGTTGAAGTTACATGCTCGGCCAGGCGACCTTGTCTTTGCGATCAGTAGTTCTGGATCGTCGCCGAATATTCTGGCGGCTGTCCAGCAAGCCCAAGAGGCTGACTGCCAAGTGGTTACGTTGAGTGGATTTTCACCTGACAATCCGCTCAGGAAGAAAGGGCTCTTAAACTGGTATGTTAACTCTCCTGAGTATGGGTTTGTCGAACTGTCTCACCTCGTTATCTGTCATTTGATACTAGATTACCAAATGGGTTGGCGCCCGTAGATTTAAATGTTTTATGTTGTGAAATAAATCTTGAATGTTTGAGCGGAGCAGAGAGTTGGCTGAAATAAAAAAAGTTCTTGTGACCGGCGGCGCAGGTTATGTAGGTAGCGCCCTGGTGCCAAAGTTGATCGATGCCGGTTACCTGGTGAACGTTCTGGACTTGTATCTCTACGGCGACGATGTTTTTGGTGACCACCATTCTCACCCAAATCTGCGTGAAATTAGGGGGGATCTTCGAGATAGATCAGTCATTGAAGATGCCGTAAAAGAGTGCGATGCGGTCATCCATTTGGCTTGTATATCAAACGATCCGAGTTTTGAATTAAATCCAGAACTCGGAAAAAGTATCAATCTGGATGCGTTTCGACCGCTTGTTGAGATCAGTCTTGGAAGTGGCGTGCAGCGTTTTATCTATGCGTCTTCATCCAGCGTTTATGGGGTTAAAGAAGAGCCAGATGTCCATGAAGGAATGACGCTAGAGCCTCTCACCGACTACTCAAAATTTAAAGCAGACTGTGAGGAAATTCTTGCCGAGTATCAGTCAGATGAATTTACTACGGCCACGATCCGTCCAGCGACGGTGTGCGGTTATGCACCGCGGCAACGTCTCGACGTCGTGGTCAATATTCTTACGAACCTTGCCTACCATAAAAGAGAGATTACGGTTTTTGGAGGCGATCAACTTAGGCCGAATATTCATATCGCAGACATGGTTCAGGCCTACCTCGTCATGTTAGAGGCGCCTTCTGGGAAAATTGCTGGGAAGATTTACAACGCTGGTTACGAAAACCAATCAGTAAATGACATTGCGCATGCAGTGCAGTCGGTTGTCGGTGATGATGTGAAGTTAATTACAACGCCCACCGACGATAACCGTTCGTATCACATTTCCTCAAGAAAAATTGCCGATGAGCTGGGTTTCGTAGCCCAGCACTCGATTCGAGAAGCAGTAGAAGACTTGGTCAGCGCCTTCAGAAAGAATCTGCTCCCAGATTCTCTGTCTGACGAACGCTATTTCAATATTAAGCGGATGCAATCGGCAGATATGCGATAGATGTCTCATCGCTACATGCCTGGCCCTAGTGAAATTCCCAAGCCGTTAGGGCCCACCCTATAACTCGATTCCCCGATATGAGAATCGGCCTCGATCTCGATAACACGATCGTCTGCTACGACGACGTATTTCAGCTTATTGCCAAGGATTTGGGTCTCGTTTCAGAAACCTGGACGGGAGACAAAGCTCAGGTTCGCTCAGAGATTCGGTCTCGACCTGGCGGTGGACTTGTCTGGCAGCGCCTCCAAGGACAAGCCTACGGAAAGTATATGCATCGCGCCACTTTATTCCCCGGAGTGGGGAATTTTCTGATACGTACAAAAGTCCGAGGAGACAAAATAGTTATCGTGAGCCATAAAACCGAATTCGGTCATCATGACTCCGAGCAAATTCCTCTTAGGAGAGAAGCCTTGTACTGGATGCGCAGCCATCGCTTTTTTGATCAGACAGGATTTGGACTATCTGAGGAAGATGTGTTTTTCGAGCCGAGTCGAAAGGCTAAGATTAGAAAAATTGCCGAATTGGATTGCGATCTCTTTATTGATGATTTACGCGAAGTCTTCGCTGAGCCGAGCTTTCCAGACTCGACTAAGAAAATTCTTTTTAGCAAGAAAAAAGTAGAAACCGATGACGCGAATACATTCACGCTAATCTCGACGAGTTGGCGAGATATTTCCCAGCACTTGCTAAACTCCGAAAGTGACGCTGAGATAAAAGCGCAGCTTGATTTTGCCGCGCGCGCTCCCACCGACTCCTGGTCGCCAGTCGAAGGTAGGGCCAATAGTAGGGTTTTCAAGGTCGAACAGGGGTCGCATACTTTCGCAGCAAAGTTTTACCCTGATGCAGCCCATGATCCACGGGATCGGCTCGGCGCTGAGAAGATCGCCTGTGAATTTCTTGAGTCTCAAGGGTGCTCATCTGCTCTGCGAGTGGTTTGTACGGCGCCAGAATTGAACGTGGGCCTATATGATTGGATTGAAGGGGCCAAAGTCGTTGATGTAAGGGATAGCGATATCCAGCAGGCCCTTGAGTTCGTCGAGATGTTGCACCGCGCCCGCGATGCCGCCTCAGCAGCTCAATTGCCATTTGCTTCCGAGGCTTGTCTTTCCCAGGAAGATATCTGGAATCAAATTGAACGAAAACGCCGAAAGTTAAACCAAGTTTTGGATCAATCTCCTGAGCTGAGAAAGTTTCTCTTAGAGCAGTTTGATCCTTTTTTGGCTGAACTGCGTGTCTTAAGCCGGAGTTTATACCCACATCTTGACCGTTTCGTTAGACTTCCCGCTAGGCACCAGACATTAAGTGCGTCTGACTTTGGCTTTCACAACGCTATTCGCAAGCCCGATAATTCTCTGAAGTGGATCGATTTTGAGTATTTTGGGTGGGATGATCCAGTAAAACTAATGGCAGATTTTGTTTGGCATCCTGGGTTCGAGTTATCGGAGTCGCAAATTCTGCAATGGAAAAATGGATGTATGGCCATCTTCTCTAAAGATTCCGATCTGCCAGGCAGGTTTCAGCAGCACTTTCCTCTTTACGGTATGAGATGGTGTTTAATTTTGTTGAATACTTTCCTTCAATCTGAAATAGAGCAGCATTCGATGGGCCAGGCGCGACTGGAGAAGGCAGGAAGTTATCTCTCGGCGGTTCAAGAGATTTTTAGTGCAGCGAACGGTTCTGCCCAAGAGCAATGAAATATCAGAAGTTAATTGATTACGCTGCCCACCTGAGACAAGAGACGTTTAAAGCGTTTATAGAGCAGGGAGAAGCGCATCTTGGTGGAAGTTTCTCGATGATTGAATCGTTGATCGCGCTGTACGAAGAAATTCTCACCCCTTCAGATAAGTTTATTCTTAGCAAGGCGCACGCATCATTTCCGCTGTGCCTGCTTCTGCGCGAGAGAGGTTTAAATCCTAATCTTACGACCCACTTAGAGATCGATTTGGAGAATGGAATTTACGCGACGACCGGAAGCCTTGGCCATGGTCTGCCGATTGGAACCGGTATGGCGTTGGCGAGAAAGCGGAGAGGAATAGCAGGGCGAATCGTCGTAATGATCAGTGACGGCGAGTGTCAGGAGGGGACGACATGGGAGTCATTACTCATAGCTGCTCACCACCGGTTGGATAATCTCTTGGTTTTGGTCGACTACAATAAAATCCAAGCACTTTCTAGGTTAGATGATGCTCTGGCTATCGATAGCCTAGCTGAGAAGTTTCGTGCGTTTAGGTGGGGCTGTGAGGAAGTTGAGGATGGCCATGATTTTGCCAGCATCATTCCTGCGCTCGATCAACCTGCAACTGAGGGACCTCGGGCAGTTTTATTGCACACAGTTAAGGGGAAGGGTATCCCGCAGTTTGAAGATGATCCAGTTTGGCACGCTCGGAAGATAAAAGGGGATGAGTTAGAGGTTGGAAAAAAAGCTTTGGGTATTCCATGAGAAGGCGCTTCGGTACCGTTATCGCTGATCTTGCGGATCAAGACGATCGGATTTACGTCGTCTCGGGCGATATAGGATACCGCGTATTCGATGAATTTCGCGATCGTCATCCTGATCGGTTTATCAATATTGGGATTTGCGAGCAAAGTATGATCGGTGTTTCTTCCGGTATGGCGTTAGAAGGTTTGCAGCCGTGGGTATACACGATTACACCGTTTTTAATTGAGAGACCTTTCGAGCAGATTAAGCTGGATATCAATCAACAAAATGTAAACGTTAAGTTGGTCGGATTCGCTGATTATCCTACTTTAGGCCCGACCCATGCAGAATTAGATGCCGGTCGTCTCTTGGAGTTGCTGGATAACGTGCAGCTGTTTTTTCCTGAAGACGGCAACGAAACGGAACTCGCTGTGCGGAAGGCACACCAGACCGTGGGACCCTGCTTCCTTGGTTTGAGAAGTGATCCGTTACTTGCAACTTCAATTACTGGTGGATCCTGAGCAATAAAAACATGCATAAAGAACCCTTTTTTGATCACAAAGAGGCGGTCCTCGGAGCCGAGTTTCAGGAAAACGGCTACGTGATCGTTTCGGTGGATGATCAAATGGCGTTTGATCGAATCCGCAAGCTCATAGCAGAAACGGCAGGTACGTTCCTGGGCCTGGATGCCACTAATACTGATAGTTTTTTGAACAGCATACATGAACGGCTAAATGTGGAACAATTGAACGATTTGCGGCTCGATGTAATTCGCGGCATGAACTCAGAGCCTTGGTTTCGCCCGTCGTATTACAGACTGGTTCGCCCCGCTCTCTCTGCAATTGTCGGTAACGAATTAGCGATGCAAATGAGAATTAACTTAAGCATCCAGTTGCCTCAAGATGATAGCTCGTTATTGCCGGTACATGCCGACGTATGGTCCGGGGATTCCCCCTACGAGGTTGTTGTTTGGCTACCCTTAGTTGATTGCTATCAAACAAAATCTATGTTTCTGCTCCCTCCCGAGGTCGAGCAGGATATGCGAACGCGATTTAGCGATTATGCAAGGCAAAGTGCCGAGGAGCTCTATCAGAGCATCAAGAATGACCTCATTTGGATTGAGATCAAGGCTGGCGAGGCATTAATTTTTAATCAAAACCTGCCACATGGTAATCGAGCCAATGAAGAAGCAGAAACCCGGTGGTCACTAAACTGCCGCTTTAAAGGCGTCTTTACACCTTATCAGGATAAGAAGTTGGGAGAATTTTTTGAGCCAATTACCTTAAGGCCCGCCTCTCGGATTGGCGCATCGTATAGGCTTCCGAAATTATCTTAGGTTTCGCACAGGCGATGGGATATAAAGGTTACGTTGCAAGCCAGCCGTTTCAGGGCCACAGAGTTCCTCAGCATGTGCAGAATCTGGTGATCCGTGATTACTGTGCTACTCGAAATTTGACCTACCTATTGAGTGGTACGGAGTATGCAATCCCAGGAAGTTTTCTGATATTGCAACAAATTTTGGATGATTTACATAGTCTAGAGGGCATAGTCTGCTATAGCCTGTTCCAGCTTCCAGACTCTGTTGAGGCGAGAAAATTAATTTATGATCAAGTCTTAGATCAGAGTAAGAGTATTCATTTTGCCGTCGAGACCCTCAGTATGGCCAGTAGGCAAGAGTGCCAGAGGGTGGAAGATATATGGATGGTATTTCGGATGCTTGGCGATGTGCCAAATCTTCAGGAAATGCTTTAGGGTTAAATGGGCGAACTTCTCAATCTCGTATCAAAACTTCATCAAGCAACTGAGCGAGATTATCTTGGTCGGATGTTGGATGATAAAGTGTCGTGTAGTCAAATATCGAAGCAATATAGTGAAGAGTACTGGGACGGGGACAGACGCTACGGGTACGGCGGCTATAAATATATACCAGGAAGATGGAAGCCTGTAGCCGAGGCGCTCGTGAGACGCTATGACCTACAGAATCACTCCAGTCTTTTGGATGTCGGTTGCGGCAAGGCTTTCCTATTGCACGAACTCAAGTGCCTGCTGCCAGAGCTTACGGTAGTTGGGATTGATATTTCCTCCTATGGTATTGATTGCGCTACTGATGAGATCCGGCCGCATCTGTTTAAGCACGATATCAGGACACTTCTTCCGTTTGACGACGAGCAGTTTGATTTGGTGATTTCCCTTGGCGCATTTCATAATTTGCGCCTTCCAGAGCTTCGTACTGCTCTTCAGGAAGTGGAGAGAGTTGGAAGTAGAGGATATTTGATGGTCGAGAGTTATCGCAACGAATTAGAGCTGTTCAATCTCCAATGTTGGGCCTTGACCGCCGAATCATTTCTCGATGTAAAAGAGTGGGAATGGCTTTACGGCCATTTTGGTTATTCGGGGGACTACGAGTTTATATTCTTTGAGTAGCCGCATGTTCGTCAAAGTCGTAAGCGGTTAGCAGTGGCCTTGGAAAATCTAATTCTGGGCGGTGACAGCTTGATCGGCTCCAATCTCGCGCGTTTTTGGAAGAAACGACGGATCCCTATAAATGCAACGACACGAGATCGTAATAAAGTCTCTAAAGAACGAGGTTATGTGAATCTAGAGACTCAGGAGTGGGAATCAGTTTTGTCTCGACGTTACAACGCTGTCGTTTTTTGCGCAGGAATCACGAGCCTAGAGGTCTGTGAGGCGGATCCTGCTAAGACCCATCGGATAAACGTCAATAACGCCGGCGTCTTGTTGACTAGACTTTCGAGCGTCGTGAACTATATCTTGATTCTGTCGAGTAGCCAGGTCTTTGATGGTTCTAAGCCAGACCGTACAGTATCTGAAGATACATGCCCAATTAATGAGTATGGGCGACAGAAAGTGGCCCTAGAGCGGGACATGAGTTTGTTGCGAAACGTGGGAGTACTTCGCTTAACTAAAGTGATCCATCCGGAATGGAAACTGGAGCGAATCTGGAGGGAAAGGTTGGCCCAGCATCGACCGATCAAAGCCTATAAAAATGTAACGTTTTCGCCTGTGGAGGTTGAAAAAGTCGTTCATGAGATAGATCGATTAGTCGAGCAACGATCAACTTCCTTACACCATCTTGCTAGTACCCAAAATATTTCATATTGGGAGTTTGGGCGAAAAATCGCAAGACAGTTGGGTGTAAGCGAGGATCTAGTTCAGGAAACCACGTGCGATCCTGAGAGCCGAATTTTCTACTCATCGCTAATGTGACTATGTTTTTTTGTGTCAGCTGCGGAGAGCCTTTAGATTCTGAAGGAAGTTTGAATTTTTCCCATTTTCATCGAGTAACCTCTGACTGTCGTTTATTCGGGCCTGGAGGACAAGTACTGCATTGTGATGCGTGCGGTTTGGTCCAAAGACCTCGTTCGCGTCGCTGGGGAGAAGACTGCACAGAAATCTACCTGGACTACCAAGCACACCGTCAGGGGCGTGGAGAAGAGCAAAAGGTTTTTAATTCATCCCTCTGTCAGAGCAGATCCGATGGACTGATTTCCCACCTATCGGGAAAATTTGGAATCGGCGATCACGCCTCTTGGCTGGACTACGGATGTGGGGAGGGACACTTTTTGGAGTCGTTATCTCACCACTGTCCGGATGTCACTCTAAGTGGATGTGATCATACGAGTGAAATTCCTCAGAGATTAAGAAATCAAGATCGGATTAAATATTTCCCTGTCGGGTCATCGTTTAGAGCACACTTTGATTGGATAAGCCTAATCCATGTGGTTGAGCATTTCCATGATCCTAGAAATGAGTTAAGAAGAATCCAACAGTTGTTGAAGCCGGGGGGTCGTATATTTATCCAAGTCCCCGATCTACGTCGTAACCCATTTGATCTGATCATTGCTGACCATGGGTCATTTTTTACAAGATCTACGATTTGCCAGCTGCTTCAGGACAGTGGACTCGGTGTCGAGTTCTGTTCTGATAATTGGGTAAGGAAAGAATTATCCATCGTGGCGACTCAGCGAACAGACACCAAGCATATTACCTCGTTGAAAAGGGTGGAAGAGCCTCAGCGATTGCTCGAACACCATCTCAAATTTTTGACAAGCCTTAAATCGGAGATTCGTTTTAAGAAAAAGGAGAAGATCACAATCTTTGGATCATCAATTGCGGCAACTTGGGCTGCGGCTGAAGGAGGACTGGAAAATGTACATGAGTTTTTGGATGAAGATGGTTCTCGCCAAAATTCGAAGCATCTCGGTGTGCCGGTAAAAAAGCCGACCCCGGGCTTACAGAATGTGATAATTCCTCTGGATTCCGATTTGCAGAAAATGGTCAAGAAAAAGTACGGATACTGAGTATGTCTGCCGTATTGTGGCAATTAGCGTGGTTTAAGTTTGTGAAAGTTCAAGCAATGAAGGATATCCGGATCTGTTCAACCTGCGATAGGAATCGTACATCCGTTAAGTCTCTGTAAGGGACTCTTGAGCATAAAAATTGTTAGTCAAATGTAAAATTGGGGAAAAGCAGACAGATTTGGGTTACTGCTGCTAGGCCCGCAACCCAAAACAAAATACTTGAAGAGTTTCTAGAAGTCCATGAGATCTGAGATACCGGCGTGAGTAACGAAAAACAAATTTGCCTAATCTTTGGAAAGTTCAACGTGGTCCACCCCGGACACCTTCGCCTGTTTAGGTACGCCAAGGAGATTGCAGATAAATTGGTAGTCGGGGTTTTTGCTGATTCATATGATGCAGCAGGAGAAATCCTTATTTCTGAGGGAGAGCGCTTGGAGGGAGTTAAGGCGAATTTATGGGTTGACGACGCTCTGGTGGTAAACGATCTCACGGCTACGATACGGGAGCTAAGGCCGGCGGTTGTACTGAAAGGCAAGGAACATGAGAGTAATCCTAACCTTGAGGAGCGAATTGTAGAACAATTTGGAGGTGCCCTGAAGTTCGGTGGTGGCGATACGAGATTGAGTTCGTCAATTTTGATGAGGGCGGAAAAAGTTTTCGAGGACAACGTTGCAAGTCATGCCGAGCGGTTTCTTAAGCGCCATAAATTCGACGGGGAAATGTTAGGGAATGGTATCCGCTCTCTTGAAGGACTTAAGACTCTTGTTATCGGGGATTTAATCGTTGATCAATATATCGATTGCCAACCATTGGGTATGTCTGCCGAGGACGCAACCGTAGTTGTGTCGCCACTGGCTACGAGGACGTTTGTCGGCGGCGCGGGCATCGTCGCGGCGCATGCGGGAAGGCTGGGAGGATCATCAACGCTGATTTCCATCTGTGCTGAAGATGATATTGGGTCGAGAGCGCTTTCCGATCTGGCAAGTTTAGGGGTAACTACCGCTATCACTAGAGTCACAGATCGGCCCACCACCCGAAAAACCCGATACAGAGCAAATGGCAAAACGCTATTGCGGGTAAACGAACTACGCGATCACCAGATTGATCATGTGGTTGCCGATAAACTTCTATGGGCGGTCAGAGAACGAATAAATGAGTGTGACGTTCTCATTTTTTCTGATTTTAGCTATGGGGTCCTTAATGAGCAGTTAGTCAACGAGATTTTGGATCTTGCGAGAGGGAAAGCAGTAATCACGGCGGCAGATAGCCAGTCCTCATCCCAGATCGGTGATATTGCTCGTTTTAAGAATGTGACGCTTTTGACGCCGACAGAACGTGAGGCACGGCTTGCGGTACGAGATAACCAGTCGGGATTGGTAAGTGTTTCAGAAAAGTTACGCCAGTTGACGGGAGCCGAACACATTCCAATTACTCTAGGTGGCGAAGGTGTCTTTCTTCATCGCACAGTTGTAGAGGAGGGCGAATGGACAGATGATCAGGTGCCAGCATTAAATCCGAATCCGGTAGATGTTGCGGGGGCTGGCGATGCCTTTTTGGTAAGCGCTGCACTGGCGTTAGCAACTGGGACCAATATTTGGGGGGCGATGTTTATTGGTTCTCTCGCCTCGGCATGTCAGGTTGAGAGAACTGGAAATATTCCGATAACCCGGGCGGAACTTTTGAGAAAAATAAAAAGTTGAGAGCAATTCTTCTCGCAGCTGGATTAGGGACTCGTCTGCAACCCCTCACCCACGATATACCAAAATGTCTGGTGGAAATTGGAGATCAGCCGTTGCTGGGATATTGGTTGGACGCTCTTTTTGAATCAGGAATCGATTCAATACTCGTTAATCTTCATCATCACAGCCAGCAGGTCGAGGACTTTGTCCAAGAACGGTCCGACAGATCTTCGGTACATCTAGCCTATGAAAGACGATTATTAGGAACCGCAGGCACCGTCCGAGAAAATTATGACTTTTTCAGCGGTGAAGCAGGGCTTGTCCTTCATGCAGATAATTTTTGTACCGCGAATATTTCGAAATTTATTTGCGCCCATGAAGCCAGACCAAAAGAGGCCGCCTTGACTATGATGACCTTTGTCACAGATGCTCCAATGGCCTGCGGGATAGTAGAGTTGGATGAACAGGGTCTTGTTCAAGAATTTCATGAAAAAGTGGCAAGTCCCCCAAGTAATCTCGCCAACGGGGCTATATATGTTTTTGAACCAGAAATACTTGAGTTCGTTCGTGATTCTGGGAGTCAGGTTCGAGACATTAGTAAAGATGTTTTGCCACAATTTTTAGGTCGAATATTCACCTGGCGTGCCGACGGAGATCTGATTGATATCGGCACAATGGCAAATTTGGAGAAAGCACGACGGTTAGTGCAACGTCCATCGGTTGCCTAGATTGGAGTTAACTCTTGGATAAAAGGTACCCCGCAACTTATCTACTTTTTTCCATTGCCGCGATGGGTGCGGTGATCCTGATGTCTAATGAACTTGTGCAGCATCCGGTTCAGGGAGTGATCCTTGGAATCGATCTTTCCGCAGTTCTGACGTGGGGAGCCTTTACCTATCCAGTCGCATTTTTGGTAACTGATACGACCAACAGGGTCTTTGGTGTTGGCTCTGCCCGACGCGTTGTGGCGGTCGGTTTTGCTCTCGGGGTAGGACTGACTATTGTCAGGGCTTTGGTCATTGCATCAGGCGTAAGCCAAGGCACTGGACTTTCCATCTGGGAAGCGCTCATTGAAGACCCCGACGCTTTGGCCATGTTGAGAACGGCTGTTGCGTCAGGCAGCGCATTTTTGGTGGCGCAACTAATCGATATCAAGGTCTTTGATCTCCTGCGGGAAAAGGCCTGGTGGAAAGCGCCAACGGCATCATCTTTGTTGGGATCAGTTATAGATACGGCGATTTTTTTCTCGCTGGCTTTCGCGGGAACTGGACTGCCTTGGGTTACTTGGGCTATTGGAGACTTTTGCGCAAAGCTCCTGATGATTGCTTTGTTGCTGTACCCCTTTAAGTTATTGGTTCGTTTTTATCCTCGATCTCTCGAGGTTACGACCTAGAAAGCAAGAGGTCTGCGAGCTCTCTTACAACCCCCTGCCCGCCACGTGCCTTGGTAACGGTTTTGGCGACCTCAATTATCTCGGGATGAGAATCAGCGGGTGCCACAGCGTGTCCAACGAGCGCCATTGCTTCTGAGTCATTGGTATCGTTACCAACGTACATCACTTTGGTGGAGTCAAGTTCTTTTTTTGCAATGATTTCGCGAGTCGCATCTGCTTTATCCGAGCAGCCTTGTATACATTCCACGCCCAGCTTTTTTGCACGTGCCGACACGACTGGATTCGTCTCTGTGGAAAGAATAATGATTTCAAGTCCGGCATTTTTAAGCAGTCCAATGCCCCATCCATCCCCTCGGTGACAGGCAACGGCTTCCTGGCCGTCTTGGGTTACATAAACGCGGTTGTCCGTCAGAACTCCGTCAAAGTCCAGAATAAGAAGATCGATATTGACCTGAGACATAAAAAGCTAGGGTTAGGTGGGCAATCTGGCGGCAGAGAAAGACCGGGCACTCAGGCCAGAATTGTAGCGAAACTAGGGAAATCCTGTAATTCCTGGTGAAACCTGCGTTTTGTAAGAACGTTTGGCGCGAGTATATTTGCTTGGAGAAAATTCGGGTAGGCTTCCTTCTAGTTGACCGACTCCGGTCTGGTAGTTAGTCTTATCTTGCTAAAGGTTCCAAGGCGCATAAAGCGGCATTAGATTCACATTGGTTGGAGCCGTTTGTCCAGACTACAGGAGGATAAGAAATGAGAAGTTGGTTAATTAAATCGCTCGCCATGGTCGCTGCGCTGTTTATGCTGGCAGGTGGGCCATTTATGAGCACCGCAAGTGCTGGCGCCAAGATTGCATTGGTACTGGATGTCGGCGGGAGGGGAGATCTTTCCTTTAACGACATGGGCTTTAAAGGAACGGATGAGGCCCAAGCCAATCTTGGCGTCGAGGTGGTAGAGATCCAGAGCAACTCCGCTGCGGATTACCTGCCGAATATGCAGAACGCTGCGCGCTCAGGCAAGTTCGATCTGATCGTTGCCGTCGGATTCTTGCTGGCAGATGCTATGGCGGAAGTCGCCGATCAATTTCCTGATCAAAAGTTCGCCATCATTGATGTCACCTGGTTGGGCAAACCCAATCTGATGGAGATTGGCTACGAGGAAAACAAAGGTTCAGCGATTGTTGGCGCGCTCTCTTCTATGGTCGCCGCACATTATGGCTATGACAAGATTGGTGTTGTGCTCGGAATAGAAATTCCCGTTCTCTATAAATTTGAAGCCGGCTATCGCTACGGCATGCATTGGGGAAATGCAAAGTATGCTGAGAAGACGGGCAAACAAGCCAACGTGGGACTCTTGTGGACCTATACGGGTACTTTCAGTGACATCGCCAAAGGCAAGGCAGCCACCGAAGCCATGCTGGCTCAGGGCGCCGGGATTATCTATAACGTCGCAGGACCTTTGGGAATCGGCGATCTGGAAGCAATTACGGAGCATCTGGAAGCCAAAGGTAAATCCGCCGGCCCGCCGTTCATGATCGGTGTTGATGCGAATCAGGATTATCTCGGCGACGGCCATCGCGTTCTTGCCAGCATGATGAAGCGAGTGGACTTTGGTGTGTACCGCGCTATTGAGTCCGTCGTGAACGGCACCTTCAAAGGCGGCGTTCAAATCCTTGGCCCCCACAACGGCGGAATTGCCATGTCGGGTAAACAGGATCTCGCGGATTTCATTCAGTTTGGCATAAAAGGCGGCGCGATTTCTGCGTCCGACAGCGATCGGATCTCCAGTAACTGGACAGCTATGCGGGATGAGATTCCCGGCTGGATCTGGGATGCCGTTGCGGAACTGCAAGCACAGATCAGCGATGGCTCCGCGGAGGTCCCGTGTGGTTGGTGCCCGGATACGATCGGTGAGATTCGGGCCAAATATCCGGACTAATCCAATTGCTGTCTGATTGAGATCATTAATCAGTCGCAATTAATACTGCCAGCAAATCCATGCTGGCAGTATTGACCGCTTTCGATCAGGGTTCGAGTTAATTCAGGGGGCGCCAGTCGCCCCCTTATATTTTTGAGCCATCGATCTTTTTTGGAACTAAGATAAACCGAAAGGTTTTCTCCGGAAGTTGAGCATGCTCCCACCCTTATTGCGCCGATGGCTCAGTCCAATTGCAGAATCTCTGCTGGCAGGGCTAATTGGCCTTGTCATTGGCGCTTTCATTATGCTGGCGTTTGGGTACAACCCGATCTCGGCATACGTTTCATTATTTTCTGGCAGTTTCGGCAGCACTTATAGCTGGGCAGAGTCTCTTGCGAATGCGACGCCATTGATTCTCACAGCCCTGACTTTTGCCATTGCGATGCGTGGGGGGCTTTTCAATATCGGTGCAGAGGGGCAGTTGTATGTGGGTGCGTTGGCCGCAGTGGCCGTGAGCTTGATGCACTTGCCGGCGCCGTTCAATCTCATCGTTTCGTTATTGGCTGCGATGGTCGCAGGAATGATCTGGAGCCTTCCCGTCGCGCTTTTAAAGCTCGGTCGAGGTGTGCATGAGGTCATCTCTACGATCATGTTCAACTGGATCGCACACTTTTTTGCCTTTTATCTCATTGCCAATGTACTGACGGATCCCAAGCGGGGAGAACGAACCATCAGTATAGTTGAAAGCGCCCGTTTGACCCGTATCCTG
>MDTD01142854.1_pt1 | contig 18702 bp, 11 predicted proteins | sample 811221 | NCBI WGS metagenome assembly MDTD01 (sample SAMN05326646, study PRJNA326480) | marine metagenome | isolation source: seawater | place: Pacific Ocean: South West | collected 2011 | reverse complement strand
TATGACACTGATTTAGAAGAATATCTACCGATAGAAAGTGGTTCGTATTTTACAGTACCTCAAGACCCACGATATGCTAATTTTTATGAATCATCCGGGTCTGCAGTGCCTGGTTTATTTAGGCAAACGTTTACCATGTACAGCCGTCCTTCGGCATTTGGCCCAGATTTAGCCGGACGTCCTGGCCCGGGCCACAATTTTACTTCAGGCTCACAGTTGTCATCATCAGCGGCTTACACAGGCTCCTTGGATTGTTTTTCTGGGTATGCTCCAGCATATACACCTCCATATTATGATGGTGAGTCGTGGGCTGATTTAATTTTTAGACCTGTCGGTGATAGAGAATATAAAATTGAAGACATTATTGCCAACACGGAAGCAGTGTATTGGAGGTTTGATGCTGGACGTCCTCAGCGTGATCATGGCGCTCACCAAGCCGAAGATACGCGCGCTTTAATTTATGAAAGATTGAATCCTCACTTAGGCGCCCATGCGCCATATAGTGGCCAAAGCATTAACCAAGCATCTATGCAGATAAGTGCGTCGGTTAATTTGTTTGGAGTAGAAAAAGTACCATTTACAGAAATTGATCAATTTGGAAATTTAAGTAGTGAGCGCCCTGGACAATCTGTTGGTCAACGATGGGTCATCAGACCAAAATTTGAAACGCCAATGTTAAACTTTATTGATATTACTGGTTCACAAATTACATATCCAAACCCAGGTGCTATGGGGGGTGAGCAAGTTGCGAAAGGCATGTGGCATCAATTTGGTCGAATACCAACTGGAAGTGAAGGCGTGTTTTTATCTATTGAAGATATTCCTAAAAATTGGCTTCGCAATCACTATGACGTTATTGAGTACCCGTCTGCGTACAATAGCAATGGAGCAGATCTAACAAGTAACACCGCTAAATCATTGCACGAAAATGTTAGGTCACTTGCTGATTTGGTAGGATTTAACAAAAATCAATTAGCAAAACTTGGTCAGCTTAAAGAAAAAACAACACTTAAAGAGGCTATTGTTGCAATTCCATATATTATTGAAAACACGACTGAATCTGGACAAGCACCAGGTGTTGTTGCATCACAAAACAAAAAATTTATTAATATTCCAAAAGAAAGATATGATGCTGCGTCTGCTCAAAACTACAATTCTGCTGAAGGCGATTCACTTCTCGGCGCAGGTGTAAGCATTAGCAAGCAACTACAAAAAATGCAAAGATATATTTTACCGCCACAATTTGATTTTATTAATAACCCCGGCTCAGCATTACAGCCTTTTGTAATGTATATATTTGAATTTGAATATAATTTAGATCGTGACGATCTCTCGTATATTTGGCAGAACATTGCACCTAGAGATTACAAAAAAATGAGTTTTCAAATGCAATCTGTTGCTCATGAACTAGTTGACACTGAAGTTCTTAACGAATCAATACTTGAAGAAAATCAACACCTACGATGGATGCTCTTTAAAGTTAAACAAAAAGGTCAAGAAGATTATTGGGATTATGTAGATGAACAAGCAAAATCCTCTACGGTTACGCCCAAATATCAAGATTCCACAAAGCTTCCGCAGAAGTTTGATAATGTAGATGATCCTCAAGAGCCTGCTTATACACTTAGACACAATTGGCCATACGACTATGTATCTTTTGTAGAAATGGTAAAAATGAACGCAGAAATTAAATATGCAAAAACATATATTTCAATTCACGATCGTGGATTACCTGAGTCGCTAATTCAAAACGTTCAGGGAGCAGCAGCTAATAGCCTTGTGTCTGGCGTTTCTGTTGGTAGCATGCCTAATTTAAATGATTTTAAAGCTGGTAGCGTGGCTGATGAAGCAAGCGCGCCTCAATATTCAGTACTTCCACCAAGCGCCCCAGCTTCAGTTCTCGCGACCCCGGGACCGGGAGCAGGTATTCTTTCGCCAATTACTTATGACCTTGGCGGCACCGAACCAGCCACAGTTGATGCTAGCCCAATTCCAAAGACAGTAGCAATTCCTGATCAACGCCCAAGTTCAAATAACCCTGATGATGTTATTGTAGGTGCTACATTAATGTCAGGAGAAATTGCAGAACAAGTCTCCGGGGGCACACAATTACCTACTGATGATAGGCCTGTTGAATCTGATGGTTCACCATCACTACCATCGCCGCCTGCATCAATTAATGACGATGACGACGATGACGATGACGGCGGTGGCTCTGGCGGCGGCTCTGGCGGCGGCTCTGGCGGCTCCAGTGGTGGCTCTGGCGGCGGCCGAACACGCCGCGTACGGGGTATACCTATTGGAGGTGGGGGATTTCCTGGCTCAACTAGACGCGGAGGATATTAAAATGCAAAGGACAATTATTTATGGCTAAATTTTTAAATAAAAAAGAACAAGTAATTGATTTCAAACTAACATCCTATGGCAAACACATGCTCTCAGAAGGCGTATTAAAACCTACTTTTTATGCATTTTTTGATGATAATGTTATTTATGATGGAACGTATGTGGGTCGTTCAGAAGAACAAAACAAAATTCAAAATCGCATAAAAGACAACACACAATACCTTGAAAGTCAAGTGCTATTTGAAGAAGTTGAAAAACTTGACTTTACAAATCTTACAATTGATTCAGATTCTGGATACGACAGAGACGCCGATCGGCAGATTGTTTTTAAAAATACCAAAAAACCAACAATTAATGTACCACGTAAAGATATATTTAGATTAGAGCAAATGATTGGTGATGCATTTCTTGAAGGTGATACACAAAATGCTCCTGCTTGGAAGATAGTAACATTATCAGGTGAGATATCAAGCAGCTTTCAAAAAGAAACTGCTATTTTGTCATCATCTTTTATAGAATTGGAAATACCTCAAATTAACATTGATTTGAACTACTCTTTAAAAATTAACAATCCTGGTACTTTTGAGCTTTCTAGCCCTGATTTTTTTAACTCTCAACCGCAAGTTGTGAATTCATTATTTTATAATAATGGTGAGTACATTACACTTGAAACTGATCATATGTTATTATATGCAGAAGAAATTAATACAATCTTACTTAACAAAAATTTTGAAGTTGAAGTTTTTGAGATTACTGGCTCAGAAGCTGGTTTTGAAGATGTCTTGCTGAGAAAAGATTTTGTAAAAGATTATAGTTCTTTAAACGGCGCAAACATAACAGAAGAATATTTAGAAAATGTAGCTCAAGGATTTGTTGAACCAACTAATGATAATGTAGAATATTTCTTTTCTATTTTTAAAGATCAGCGAGTCGATGAACACTTAGCTTGTAAAGGTATAGAGATTTATAATAAAGAAAGTTATTACATAGATATTGATTTTGATTGTGACAAAGATCAAACTAGTGAAGTCTACTACGATATCTATGGACCAGTCACGGAGCCTGAAGTATGTCAGTAGAAAATATTATTAATAGTGACCAAGTTAAAAAATTTGGACAATATTTGCCAACCCCTTATATAGATCGGATATCAGTTTTATCAGATACTATCAAAATTGAATCTTCTTGTTATTTTTCAAAACCGCAAGATGTTAATAATGATACATTTGAACAATATATAGAAGAAGTTCTATCAAGTGTCAGGCTAATCAGTTTACTTATGCCTGAAGGCAGATATACGTACACTTCACCAACCGATGCTGTTGATTCAATAAGTGTTAAATATTTAGATAATATATTAGACAATTCTAAACAATTTCATTTTGATACTGTAATAAAAAATGACCCAAGTAAAATATTTGATTTACTTAGATTTTGTTATCACGCAAAGGAAACTTTTAATGTAAGTTCAAATGCGTATAATGTTAATGGATTAGGTATAGATCCGACGTTTCAAGAACCATTTTCATTTGCTAGCTATGGCACTTTACAAGAACTTGCACCTACTGATATTTTAAATACATTTGATATACATCATGATAATAACGGTAATGAAGTTAGAAGATATAGGTTAGAACAAATTGTTACTTTGACATCAACAGCACTTGGGGGCGCTTCTGAAGAATACAAAAATTTAACTAATCTTTTTGGAAAAAGTAATTTCAAGTTTAGTATAGCATCATTTACCACTACGTTGTCAATAAGTGAAAGTGACGACTTTAGAATAATACAAAGTGAAAGTAACTATGGTCTTAAAAACGTATATTTAAAACAAATTTCAGATATAACTTATGAACAAGTAGCCAACAACCGTAGAGTAAAATCACCAACACGTCAAGTGTTTATTAGTGTTGGAAGTGGCCAGCCCTATACTAGTGGTGATGTAATACAATCTTTTGATTCATTGTACTATGGGGATGATGGTATAACACGACAACAAATTAAAGACACATTTACAGGATTGATATCTAATTTTAAAACAAGCTTGAGAAAAATACCTCAATCATCTGTAGGTCCTAGTTCGTTTAGCCAAAATATAGTAGGTGCCTATAGAATTGATGGAATTGCAATTGATGAAGAACTGTTAGAAGCTTTTGATAATATTAATTATATATTAAATGTACATGGAAATAACACGGATTTAGTACCAAAACTTAGGCAATATGAAAAAGTGTTTCCAAGCACTAGTACTACAACGCCATTAGGCGAGTTTCATGAAAAATTTCAAATTGCTCTTTTTAATGTAAATAATGCTGTTAAAAGAGGAACGCAACTTGTTAAAACAATTAATGTCAATCCAATTGTGAAAGACTTAAGGTCTAGGCCAGTGTTTACTATACCAGAGAGGTTTCAGGATTTTTCAGATAGAACACTTGACACCGGCCAAGGCCATTATTTAAACTTACCTACACACAGATATTGCTGCTATACTGATCCGAACAGTTTTAAATTTAAAAATCAAAATACCCTGTCAGAATCAGAGCAACTAACAAAACTTTTTGGTAATTTTGTTGATACGTCTGCCTTCACATCTGTAGTCATTGATAGTCCCGAAACAGTTACTAACATACAATACGCGTTTAAATCGATGGGAGAACAATTTTTCAACTACACCCAGCTTCGCGAGGTCTCAAGCGGCACACCCACCGGCCGCACCAGACCGGGCCTACCGGAAGATGTCTTTGCCGCATTTGCAAATAAAATATTTGCAAAAGCAAAAAACGCTGTTAATTTAGTTGATCTTGAGCGACGTGCTATTGCTATTAAAGAACTTGTTACCTCTTTTAGTTCAATAACAGACAGAGCGGATCCCAGCGATATGGCGCTTGAAAGATTTACTGGCACTTTATTTCATAGCGTTTTAGAAAGCGGCGATTTCAATGAATACGCGAGTGGCTATTTGTTTAAATTTATTGGCAATCAAAATGCCGGCGCCGGGAGTCTTGGCGATTTAAACTTTTTATTTAGTGATGGTCGTCTAGGTGAACAATACTCAGATTTTTATTCTGAATTTTATAACTCCATACGTTTAAAAATCCTCAACAGCATTCAAACTGTGACAGAGGATATAAGTGCTGCCACGGCATCAGCAGATGAATCACTTGGGTCAATTGAAAACACTGGCCAATTAGTACTGGCGATCGATGGTGCAATAACTGAAATAGCTAGTTTCTTACAAGGTACCAGTGCCACAAATGTTAATAGAACTAGAGCCCAAGAGATATTGGCTTCTATAATTGCAATGTTTACCAGTTATGCAATATACAAAAAGTATGAAGCTAATGCACAATTACAAATTGATTCATTAAATTCATATTTATTTGGATATTGGTGGTTTGATTATGAAAAAGCTCTAATAGAATTGTCGACTTTATCATTTGTGTATGATGTGAAAAAAATAGAAAAGCTTTATGGAAAGCAAATTACCAATGATAAATTTATGCTTAGAGAAACACGTGTCGACCGCCATTATTATGCTGAAGCTGCTAAGGAGGATAAAGCACTTGGTGATAAAATGGGAACGCTGGTTGTACCTGATACTTCTTTTACAGAGGGCGTAGGTTTGCAAAAAATTGGTCGAATTACCACAGTATACGATGACACCAATATACCGGTAAGTTGCAGAATTCGCAAAAATTATTCACTTTCTGTTAATGCGCGCTCTTCACATCCTGACTATGATATAAATGCGTTTACTCCTTTACCTATGATAAGTCAGGTTTCACAAAATCAAGTTAGCAATTTTCAAGTTGGAGACCCGATAGGCACTATTGGATTTGATGCAGTTCAAAATAGTGATATTGAAAATACTTATTGTGTATTAAGAAATACGCACTGGCCTGGATATTTGACCGAAGTTATGAATGGCAGCCCATTTAATATGTATGAGTATAGATTGATGGTTTTTGAGCATCAAGAAGTTCAAGGACCGCTTACATGTGAAACTGCAAAAACAACCAGTGATTTTCCTTTTAGTGGTCTTGCATATGAGGTAACAATTGAAGATCAAACGTCATCTATAGTTTATAATTTAGTACAATCGTTTGTAAGTTATTTTCAAAATACTTTTTCTGAGTATTTTGAATCAGCTGCTGAACAATGTAATTTTAATTCGTATGACGAAAAATATTCAGATCTGTTTATTGAAACAATGTCGTTATTATATGATGACAATCCCAATGAATCACCCTGGTATGTCATGCCAGCTATGTATCATCTTCATTTAGATTTGTTATTTAATGCATATCAAGGTGACAGCGAACAAATTTTACAAGCAGCTATTGATGAAAGTGAAAAATTAACTCCTACAATGGGTTCGTTTTCTGAACTTAGCGCATTTCAACAAAAAGTTAAATCGTTAATTGATGATTTTTACAAACCCGGTGGTACAAGTAATATTTTTGATCGCGTCAATAATGCTATGGCCACAATAGGCACTGAGACTACCAATGTTAGTGATCTCTATTCTCTTTCGTTAGTCAAGCCAACTTTATCGTTTAATAATAACAATGATATTTTTTGTGGAATTCCTAAACCAATAAATTTAATCAATACACTGAAAGCAAATCGCTTAGCGCGTGGTGGAGGCACCGGTGTGGTCACAGGTTACGACGATCCCCTGCAGGTGGAGTTAAGAGCAGCAACGGTTACCAATGAAGTTAGCTTTAAAAGTGGTATCTCTATATTTGCAAACCGAGGGATGAATGCGGATAATCGTCCCCTCGGCGAGTCACTAGACGGTTTGAAATATTCAAACGCCTACAAGCTTGATGACCTTCGTAACACAAGTTATTTAGGACCAGAGCCTGATCATCCCCAAAACCGCGGCGAACATACCAGGGAATATCAACAAGAAATAATAATTGCTTTAGGCAAAATTTATCTGGACAAATTTAAAAACCATATGGATAGGCATACAGGCCCCGGGGGCATGTCGCACTCAAAAATTGGCACTATAAAAATGTCATCTGCAGATGATATTATGCGCGCCCAGAGTGCCGCCGCTGAAGCTGTGAATCGAGTTGATAATATCGGTAATTTGACAGCTCCCAGTGATGTTTTCCCTGACGATGCTAGCAATTCAAAACGATTAAGGATTTATTCCTTTGCATACAGTGTGGTTATCGATATGGAAGATCTTTTAACAGATTTGTTGCTTGAACATGATGGGTTTGAGGATTATCTTCTTGAAGGGTTTAGGATAGGTATTGCCGCAACCACAATAAAATTAGTGCAAGCTATAATTAATGCTTCAAAAAGAACACAAAGTTATCAATGGGAAGGACGCAACCCAGGCTCTATGACCATCAATTTTCTAATGCAACAGGCGTATTACGATGAAGAAGGAGAGCAAAAAACATTTAGTCAAATGTTTAGAACCTATTTTAATGATATGCTCGCGACCGATGTTGGCGCACTTGTGAGATGGGGCATTCACGATGGGATGTTTAGTGATTCAGAGCCTGTTTTATCTGATGAAGACCCACCAAACCTAACTGGCCCCACAGGGACTGCTGGCCTTCCAGGTTTCACCAATCTGGGCCCCCAGCGCGACTTCTCAGCCGGTGGTGATTCATCAGTTGGTGCAGCCGTAACAGGCGGCGAACGCGGCGGTGAACGTGGTGGCGATGACTTTGATATATAAAATCATATTTAATTTTATGGTAAAAATACTATATATTTTAGGAGATACAAAATATGGCTAAAATGAACATAACAGCTCAACAATTTAAAAGCTCCCCCGTTCTTGGGAGCATTACCAAAGTTTTAGATACTTTAAATATTAATAATACGCCAGTCAACCGCGCAACAAACCCACAAGCTAATTTAATTATGCGTGTATCTGAATTAATGAGAAGCAACTTAAGTATAGAACCAACCGAAACTAAAAACTTAGATGACTTATCACATAGAATTTTTACATCTATGGGGTGCTCTGTAATTAGAAAAGGCCCAATGGTAGATTCTAAATATTCTTTGCTACAAGATCAAGTTGACACAGAAACAGTAGAAAATCCTAACAAAATTGATTTAACACAATTTGGTAAAATTGAAAAAAGTATTTTTGATATTACTGATGTATTCAAAAATGAAAACGATTCAATATTTCAACTTGATGAAGAATTACCAAGCTCATATTCACAACAAATTGGTATAGTAGATGTAACCACACAGCAGGCTTCACCTGATAGTCCATTAGTTGATATAATTGAGAAAGCTATTAATTTGAACTTAAACACGCAAGGTGTCGGCACTCTACCGGCATTTCAAGGTATTTGAAATGTCCACAAGTGTTTTTTACTACTATGCAAATTTACCAAATATATCATCAAGAGGCATCTACTCCGCTGATTTTGGGCCTGATTATGATACAAATGGATTAGCTTTTTATGACACAATAAATTTTGGAAATATATATGGTGATTATTTGGATAGCGGCGGCTTAGTAGACTTTTTTGCATCAGCCCAGCGCCCTAGAGCTGACCAAATGATGATTATAAAAGCTTCTTATACGCAGGGAGATGTAAGTTATGGCACCGGCGGTGAGTTCGGGACTCTGGGCCATCATAGCGGCCAACAACAATCAGTGTACATGCCAATGACTGGTGGTAATCTCGGCGAAGGTGGCGCTGAGCCAATAATAACTTTTTCAAGCTCACCATCTTTACTTAGTGATCAGTATACTGTTGAATTAAATGGTAGTGAGGAAAATGGTCTTTTTTTAAAATATGGTGGCCTGCCGACATATATTAATGCAAAATCAGTTATAGATAGTTTTTTATTTTCTGCAACCGGCATAGTTACTCAAATGTACACTGCTGTTGTAACACGACAAAATATACCGAACGTTATATTAACTAATTCACAAAATACAAACATCTTAGAAAGCATAGAAAACGAAGCAACAGTTAACGCATCTAATTTTACGATTTCTACAAGCGCGGCATCTACATCAGGATACTAAAATATGTCAGAATTAAGAAATATACAAATAATTAATTACGACAACAATCTTTTTACTGGTTCTTTAGATACAATTAAAAAAGTTGTCGGAGGTACGTACTCAGTTTCAAATACGGTCACAGATTACATTGGACCCGATATAGTTAAAGATGATCCGATAGTTGCAAATTTAGTTTCTAATTTTAATAATGTAAGTTGTTATGAATTGGCTAATACCCCTAAAAATATTAAATACTTTCAAGTTAATTCATCTCTAGTAAAACAAACAAATACAGGGCCAGTAAAAAGATATCAAGTACCTGTTAGGATAATTGGCGACGATTCTGAAATATTAAACAATCCAGAGTGGCGCGCTATGTTGTTGGGTGGAAATTATGCTAATAGAATATTTGATCCCATATACTCTGATGGATCATATGATATATTTGGTCACAAATATAATACTTACTACAATAAGTTAAAAGAATCAAAAATTAAATTTGTTGATAACGCAATTAGCTTAAATACATACGATATAAATTATGAATATAATAGTTATTTGCCAACATATCAAAGTAAAATAAATGAATTAAATGAAAGACTAATACCAAATGCTTACTTTAATCAAATATATTATTTATCTTCAAACGAAGAAAATGATACGTTTAGCTACAATCAGCGCCCAGAGCTTGAAAAATTTGTTAGTATAGAAGGAACCGCACAAATAGCAGCAGAAAACTTACACATCCCAAAAGAACAACAATTAACAGAAACACCACCTCCATTTTCATTAATAATTGGACGACATTCTGATGATCGTCACCCAACTGGAAAATACAAAGATCGTTCTTTTTATTTGAGACAGTATTTAACAGGCGCATATGTCAATAATGCGCTTTCGGAACAAACTACTCAATATATTAATGATAAAACAAGAAATCTTTATTATACCCAGGCAACACTTGATGATGTATTTGCTCTACTACAGCAAGAGGGCGGTGAATCGGACGCCATAATTCAACGATACCCTATGTACGCAAGAATAAAGTTTCCTTTACATTCGCCAAATGCATCAGAGGGCAGCTACACTAACTTGATTGATAATCATAATCTACAAGAAGAGGTCTTATCTTATATTAAAAATACTTTTGTCACTGCTGATGGCGAGAGAGAAATTGCTGTTGGAACCACATCTAAGATTCAATTTGTTTCACATGCCACAACTATAGAAACTAATCCTGCGCAAACTAATTTAAGAGTAGAAAAAAACGCATCTAATTCTACTAGTTTTGCTTTTGATTATTTACAAATGCTCATTAACATATTGAATGCTGCTGCTGGCGGAGAAGCAGATACCGAGTTATTCCTATCATCAGATTTGGTTGATGTTGCAGGTATGAAAAATAAACTTTCTTCTTTTAGATATACAAAATCAATGAATGCTGCTAAAGCTTTAGAACAATCAATCTTGAAAATAAATCAAAAATTTGCAGATTCAACGTGTTACACTGAAATGGTAAGTGATCAGCCTAATTTTGTTGACCTACATCAAAAAATATCGGATACAATAGACACAAGAACACCAGAAGTTATAGCATATAGAATACAAAAAACTGGTGGGCCGCCAGTCGGTGATGCTCGTCGCAGTGACACAATACAGAATACATATTTCTTTAATGATGCAAATGATAGTATTGCAAAAGATGGAGCAGATTTTATTTTTTATGATACTCAAGTAAAATATGGCGAACATTACACATATGATGTCTTTGCTTATATGCTTGTGGAAGGTATTAAATATAGATATTCTGATTTGAGATTAGGAAGATATACAGGTAAATCTGATTTTAGAAATTTAGTTGGGTCATTTGTTGAAGACACAGCTGAACCACACTGTATAGAATTTTATGATTCTAATTACATTGAAATAACCGATCAACTTCTTAATACTGAAACAAACTTATTGGGTAGTTTTAGACCTTATCTATTTGGTGAAAACGAACTAGCAGACGAAGCAATAACAGAAATTATAAACAAAAATGTAGAAGATGGCTCATATACCTCACTTGATGCTTATTATAATACTGTTGTTCCAGAGCACAGCGATGATTCCGAAAATCAGCGAGCAGTATTACAATTGTCTTTAGCGCGCGAATATAGAGTCTATACTATGGATGATGGAACAGAAGTGTCTCTTGGAGAGTTAGGTCCATCAAAATTTAGTAACAATTCATCAATTAAAGCAGCTAATAAATTTCTTGCTGATTTTAATTTTGAAATAGAGCCAACTGTTAAAATTGTACAAGTTCCGTTAGCTTCTAAGGGAATCAGAATTTTAGATAATCCACCAATGGCATGTGATGTAACACCGTACCAAAGAAAAGATAACTCTCAAATAATTGGTTTTTACATTAATCAAGAGTCATATGCCTACAACCCAGACAAAGATTATCAAAATAGTAATAATAATTATGGCCTGTACCCTACGCCAATATCTGATACTGAAAAACAAATCAAAGATGATTACATGCTGTCTAATAATTTGATAGAAGAACAAATAATTAAAAAAGAGTCAATATCGCCTATAGTGTCTGTTAATATTTACAGAATTGATTTTAAACCAACTTCTTTGTCAAACTTTGATGGTAATTTAGTATTCACAAAAGATTTAGGCTTTAAAGAAAATTATAATTATAATCTTAGCAATTGTTTTTATGAAGAACAAGTTGCAACTAATAAAAAATATTATTATTTATTTAAATTTGTAAATGCAAATGGAATAACGGGATATACATCTCCAATTCAAGTTGTAGAACTTATTGATGATGGTGGCTACAAATATGCCACTTTTGATCTTATGTTTGAAACAGATTTAAAAGTTACAGAAGAAAGACAAATAACGACAGAGTTTAAAAAATTATTACAGATTATCCCAGCCCCCAGGCACACTACTTTTGATGTTGAAAATGTTGATAAAGACAAAAATGCTTTACAATCTGTGCAAGATAATGAAATCAAAGTTGGCACTGCAGACGATTTAATTTGGGGTAAAAAGTTTAAATTTAGATTAACTTCAAAGAAAACAGGTAAAAAAATTGATATTAACGTTAAATACAATTCAATAAGGGAAATGTGATGGCTTTTCAAAATAATTCAGGGGGTATTATATTAGATGCCACTCTTACAGACATTGGTAGAAAATATATGGTTCAGGGAAAATTTAAAGTTGTTAAATTTACACTTGGTGACGACGAAATTGATTATGGCATGATGGCAGGTGATCCTTCAACTGATGGGCACGCAATACCAAATTCTAAATTACCACCGCTTTTGGAAGCTTTTAGTAATGAGAATGCTGTTATTGTTCACGGTTTAATGAGCTTGCCGCGACCTGATATACTTTTTATGCCAGTGTTAAAAATAAACTCTAAAATTAAAAAATCAATAGCTCCATCCGCCGCACATGATATAATTTATTTATCAATCAATAAAGAAACAACAAGAAAATTAAAATCAGATGCGCCAGAAGCAGTAAATAGTATTATTGAACAGGGCACATTTGATAAGAAAATGATTGTTATTGAATCTGGTATTGAGGTGCCAAGTGAAGAGTATACCACTGATTTAATGCCCACAAAAGAAAATAAATTTGCATACCTTTTTAATATGTCTTTATATGATGCTTATTTTATATTATATGCTGATAGTAGATTTATAGAAAATGTTTTGTCATCACCATCAACTTCTAAATTTTACAATAATAGTATTAACACGCTAACACAAAATCTTGGACCTTTAGTAAAAAATCCAAAGCTTTCATTTAAATCAATCGATGATAATTTTGAAAGTTATAGAATTGATGGAATAGACAATATGGTTTGCAAAAATCCATATGATACTGGTAGCACAACATTAGGTAACGAATATAGTGCGATAACAGGCCCAAGGGGAACAATATTTGGTTTTAATGTTGAATTAAAAGATGAAATCCTTAATGCTCCAGCTGGCGATTCAAATCATTCTTATACATTATTCGGAACTTTGAGCAATGATTTGTTTGGTACTGGTAATCTATATGATTTTATTGACACAACTATTTATATTGAAGGATTAGCTTCAAGCGCCAGACAGCAAGTACACCTTAGAATTGTTAGGTATGTAGATGGCTAATATGAATTATAGTGGCAACAAATAAAAAACAAACTATTTATGTATAAGAGAGGAAAATAAATGGCTATTTTAGATAACTCTGGGGACATTATACTTGATGCAGTTCTCACAGACGAAGGCCGTCGCAGAATGGCAAATGGAAGTTTTAATATTGTAAAATTTGCATTGGGCGATGATGAAATTGATTACAGACTTTACAATAAAACACATCCGTCAGGTTCAGCATATTATGATTTAGAAATTTTGCAAACACCAGTATTCGAATCAGTAACATCTCAAAACTCAGCAATTAATTACGGTCTTTTGTCAATTACTAATCCTAATCTATTATACATGCCGGTTATAAAAGTTAATCAGTCGTTCTCAACATCACTTAGAGCAAACGCTGGAATTTTTTATCTTGCTGTTAACAATGAAACAAAAACAAAACTTAATGTTGCTGGAGCACTTGGTGCCGAAGGTCAAAAAGTATTAACGGCCAATGTTCCATCAAACACTCAATTACTTTATCTTGAAAGTGGTCTGGATACAACTGATCTGGCAGCTACTGCACAAAATAGATCTACGTTTTTAGCCAATAATGATTTATTAGACTTTACACTGACTGTGCAAGTTGATGGGAGATTTATTACACAAGTTATGGGCCCTGTTGCTGGCCAATCTTTTGCGGCCTCTGCAACCGCAGAAACAGAAACGATCCCAACTCAAGTAGCCTCAATTCAAGGTGGAAGAGCATCGTCAGGTTTATTAAACTATGTTGATTATACAGTCCAGGGCCTTAATAATTTAATGTATGCACCAACCGCCACAACTAGAACTGATTTGTCCGTTATTAGTGGACCAAGAGGGATTGGTACAATGTTAAATTTTGGGACCACACTAAGCAGTGATTCAAACGGAACTAGACCCGTAGAATACACACGATATGGAAAAATATCGCAAAATTTGTTTGGCGATGGAAATAATTACGATTTTATTGATACAAATGTAAATATTATTGGAAATAGCTCAACAATTATTGCACAAATACCCATAAGAATTATAAGATACGTTAGCTAATTTTGGAGAAAACAATTAAATGCCTGTAAAAAATTTCGAGAACTTGGATATAAATTCGGATATCACATCAACTAGAACACTACTTCATGAGGTAATACCACTTACTGGAACTATTGTAAGCGGAACATATGGAGTGTTCCCAAATGACACGAATATTAAAAATTATTCACATGGTATGTTTCAATCTGTTTTTGATTATCCATTTTTAAGTTCATCATCAAATCATATATTTGATTTAACAATCGGATATGATGAAACAAGCCCGGTATCATCGTCGGCGTCTGTTCAGAACTCTAAAAAAATTAATATGTATAATCAGTTTGCTCAAGTTTTACTTGGCTACACTGGCTCAACAACTGATGGTGTGCGTAAGTTTGAAAAGGATCTAACCCTAGATGGCACTGGATCAATGCTTAATTGCTTTTTTATGACCTTCTCGCGATTGCTAACAAAAGATCAGATTAAAAAAGGTACCTTCAGTATCACGCTCGGCACTGGTTCATATGACAATCCATTTTCTGGCACACAAACATTTTTTGACATCAGCGCATCAACAACCAGCAACACAGTAAATGCAATCGGTGGTGATTATGGGATTTTGGTTAAGTCAGCTTCAAATGGTGGCCACAACGAAGCACATGGCGTGATATTTTATCAAGCTGGCATCGCGATACTTAGCGCTTCAGTGTTTAACCCGGGTTCCTCGGACGAACCGTATGGTTCTTTTGGTTTTGCGTTCCAGACAGGCTCCGACTATGGATTAGTCGGCCCACCGGCAACTGACAACCGCTCTGTCTCTGGTGCTTTTGCTAATTCATCAATTAGTGGTACTTGTGATGCATTCCGACATAGAATTCAGAATTTATCGTTTAATAACACCACAGAGATTAATTCTAAAATTTATTTCTGCCGCGTTCCACACAACAAGTTTAACTATAGCTCTAATCCAACATATTTAAGTGGCTCTAAATTGGTTGTTAAAGAAGTAGCAACTGATACTCCTGTGTCCTACATCACAACTATTGGATTATACAGTGCAGCCAACGAATTATTGGCAACTGCGAAACTTTCAGAACCTCTTAAAAAGTCACCTACCCAAGAACTTATTCTCCGTGTTAGATTAGATTACTAGATAATACTAATTAATATTGGAGGCAAGTTATGTCTTATAGGAAATTTGGAAGAAACGATTTTTTTACCAATACCGCGCGCGCTTTTCCTAAAGTTAATTTTTACATACACAATGGAAAAGTATTTTACAATAATGTACCTGAACAAAGCGGAATAAGAAACAAAACTGGCGACATTACAATACCACAGGTGCCGCCAAGTCCAGACGGTTCAGAATTTAATACTGGCAAAACTGTAGCCAATACAAACGATTTTAAAAATGTCAGGAGTGTAGGTTCAGGATTTATTAGTTTGTATGAGTATAATATTGATAGGCCTAATGTAGCTACTGATCGTATAGTTGGAAGTTTTGATCGTTTATATGCAACTTCTAGTCTTGATGGTACTCCCGTCAATGTAACTGCATACTCAGCAAGAAAAATATTTTACGATAATGAAAATATTCCTGTTGATTTTGTGCAAGATTTAGGTATTATTTATCCTTTCATTACAAAAGATGGTGCTAGAGCATCTTGGAAAACAGTAACCGATACTGCGTATGATACAAGTTTTAAATACGGGGATGTTTTAACAGCAACATACCCACTTTCTGCTAGCGTTTCAAGAGAATATATTGATACGCCATCATCCTCATTAGATGTAGATGGAAGACTTCCTGATGATGAAGGTTATCTTGGAGCAACGTTCAATGCTCATTATATGGCTTTAAGAAATCGTTTAAATTTTTATGGATACAAAAGTCGCCACTACAAAGTAACTTCGTCATTTGGCAATAAAAATCAGCAAGTGTTAAATTTAATATCAGTGCCATCTATATTTTATGGCACACAAATAAACCCAGGCTCAATATCCCTTAAGTTTTACATTTCAGGTTCCCTAATAGGAGAGTTAAAAGATTTTAAAAAAAATGGTGAATTAATACAAACTGGGCCTGTTGGCTCAACAGGGTCTGGATCCGTTGCTGGTGTTGTAATGTATGACGAAGGTTTTATTCTGTTAACTGGGAGTTGGGATTTAAATCATCAAGAATTTGGGTTCATTGGTGATGGCACGTCAACTAAGAAACCTCAATGGATTTATTATGGCACTGGCATGAATGACTTTACAGGTTCTTCAAATACTTCTGCAGACACAGGTGGAACCGGCGTATCTTCACTTTCTAGTGCATCATTTGATATGACATTTCAAGGCCATACTGAAACTCAAGTTATGACAATGTTTGCGCATGCGGGCAAAGGACAGGTTAACTATTCAAACAACCCAACATTCTTACAGCATGGGCAGTCAAGAAATGAAATTACATCTTCGCATATATACGAACAAAAAAGCGACATTTTAATAAAAAATATAGTTAGTTCTAGTTATACAAATTATTCAGCGCCATTTAAAAGATTGGTGTATGTTTCGAAAATTGGCGTGTACGATCAAAATAAAAATTTAATAGGTATAGCATCATTATCTAATCCTGTTTTAAAACAAGATAAAGATGATATAACGTTTAAATTAAAACTAGATGTGTAGTATAATAGTAAAATGATATTAGGAATTGATATTAGCACCAGTATTACAGGATTTGCTGTGGTAGCTGAAGGCGAATTAGTTTTTTACGATTCAATTGATTTGCGAAAATACAAAAACATTTTTGATAAAACAATAGCTATTAAAGAAAAGCTTTTAGATTTGTATGAAATGTACCAGTGCGATAACGATGATACGATGCGCATCGGCAATTCTCAGTTTCCCATTGAATACATTTATATTGAGCAGTCACTTCATATGTTCATGGGAGGTAAATCATCTGCAAAAACTTTATCTACTTTGACACGTTTTAACGGTATTGTATCGTGGCTAGCGTTTGAATTATTTGAAATAAAGCCTGAGTTTATTGGTGCTTCTTCCGCGCGTAAACAAGCCGGTATTAAAGTACCAAGAGGCCAAAAAGCGAAAGAAGTTGTCCTACAACACTTGCTGAACACAGAACCAGCTTTTCATATAGAATATACAAAACATGGCAATCCCAAGCCGGAATCATATGATAGAGCTGATGCAATCATCATAGCAAAAGCTGGTTATGTTTTAGAACAAAATAATAAAGAAAAAGCTTGACAAAGAATAAAAAAAGGTTATATTTATAGTACGAGCAGAGTACTGCACCTGTTCGTCATTTTATACTAACAAAGATAAAGGAGAAATAAAATGCCAAATATTATTCGTAGAAATGCGTTACCCGCGCGCCCAATTTCAAAGCGGGAGTTTCTTACACCATTTGATGAGATCTTTAACAATTTGATGGGAGATGTATTCCCAACATTTCATCAAGAGTTTGGTGAAAACTTTTTTGCACAAGGATCTTATCCAAAGTGCAATGTATTGAATTTTGATGATCGCGTTGAAATTGAAGCCGCAATCCCAGGGCTCACAAAAGAAGACGTGACTGTAGAAGTTGTGGACGGCGTACTTACGATTAAAGCCGAGAGCAACCAGCGCGCAGATGTAGAAGACTCGCAATATGTAAAACGAGAAGTCAAGCGCTCCGCATTTGCACGTTCCTTCCGACTTGGGGATAATCTAGCTGAAGACTACATTAGCGGAGCGTTTGAAAATGGAATTTTAACAATTACGCTTCCGAAGGTTCGCCCGACGAATGCAGAACCTGAAGTTCGTAGAATTGAAATTCAATGACAAACAGGCCCCCCGTGAGGGGGGCATTTTTTACTTGACAAATTATTTTAGACATGGTATTGTTGATACTTAATAAGGAGAAGAAATGACAGTTACTAACGGTCAAAAAGTGTGTGTCCACTATAGAGGCACATTTGAAGATGGCACGGAGTTTGATAACTCTAGAATTCGTGAACAGCCGCTAGAGTTTACAGTTGGTGGTGATCAAATGATCGCAGGTTTCAACAACGCTATTGTTGGAATGGATGTTGGTGAGACAAAAACATTTACACTTTCTTCTGAGGAAGCTTACGGGCCTCGCAATGAAGAAGC
>MDTD01085325.1_pt1 | contig 18702 bp, 18 predicted proteins | sample 811221 | NCBI WGS metagenome assembly MDTD01 (sample SAMN05326646, study PRJNA326480) | marine metagenome | isolation source: seawater | place: Pacific Ocean: South West | collected 2011 | reverse complement strand
GCCCGCATGGCCAAGGCGAAGGCCGACCTCGGCGGCAACGACGTCATCGCCTGCAAGGTCGACGTCACCGACCCGGCGTCGGTAGATCAGGCCTGCAAGGACACGGTCGCGGCTTTCGGCAAGCTCGACATCCTGGTCAACAACGCGGGCGTCGCCGGCTTGAGCGCCAAGGTCATCGACATGCCGGTCGAGGAGTGGCGCCGCGTGGTCGACATCGACCTCACGGGCGTATTCCTCTGCACCAAGGCGGTGCTGCCGCCGATGATCAAGAACGGCTATGGCCGCATCGTCAACGTCGCCTCGATTGCCGGCAAGGAGGGCAACCCCAACGCCTCACCCTATAGCGCCGCCAAGGCGGGCGTCATCGCCCTCACCAAGTCGGTCGCCAAGGAGGTCGTCGGCACCGGCGTCATCTGCAACTGCATCACCCCGGCGGTCATCCAGACCGAGATCCTGGAGCAGGTCTCGCAGGAGCATATCGACTACATGGTCTCCCGCATCCCGCTGGGCCGAACCGGACAGGCGGAAGAAGTCGGCGCGCTGATCGCCTGGCTGTCGTCCGAGGACTGCTCGTTCAGCACCGGCGCCGCGTTCGACATCTCGGGCGGTCGCGCGACCTACTGAGGCCATAAGGCGGAGCGAGCCCTCTCCCCCTCCCCGGCCCTCCCCCTCCGGGAGAGGGAGAAGAGGATGTGCGAGATCGAAAGCCCTCTCCCTCTGGGGGAGGGTTGGGAGGGGGAAGGCGGCCGCGACCGGCAATGACGGCCGCCATCAATCCGATCGAGGGAGCGACCATGAGCCAGACGAAGCTCACCATCCGCAATATCCGCTACCGGGCGGTGGAGGTGCCGATGAATCGGCCCCTCCCAACCCGCATCGTCGTGCTGGAGACCATCCCTCTGCTGCTGATCGACCTCGAGACCGAGGAGGGCGTCACCGGCCATGCCTATCTGTTCGCCTATCTGAGATCGCAGCTCGGGCTCATGGGCCAGCTTCTCGACGAGATCGCCGCGTTCACCAAGGGCGAAGCCGTCGCGCCGACGGAGCTGTTCGACCGCCTCTTCAAGCGGCTCAGCCTCCACGGCCATCAGGGACTCGCCACCCTGGCGATCTCCGGCTTCGACGTCGCCTGCTGGGACGCATTGTCGAAGGCTGCCGGCATGCCGCTCGCGCAGATGCTGGGCGGCACGGTGCGGCCGGTCCGCGCCTATAACAGCAACGGCCTCGGCATCATGGAGCCGAAGGCGGCAGCCGACGAAGCGGTGGAGCTGCTGGAAGGCGGCTTCAAGGCGATGAAGATCCGCCTGGGGCGCGAGACGCTCGATGCCGATCTCCGCGCCATCGCCGCCGTGCGCTCGGCGATCCCCGACGACATCGACCTGATGAGCGACTTCAACCAGGGCCTCACCACCATGGAGGCCATTCGCCGCGGCCATGCTCTCGATGATGAAGGTCTGATCTGGATCGAGGAGCCGATCGTCTATGACGACCTCGCCGGCTGCGCCAAGATCGCGGCCGAGGTCGCGACTCCGATCTCGATCGGCGAAAACTTCTACGGGCCGTTGGCGATGGCCGAGGCGATCACCGCCGAAGCCGCCGACTACATGATGCCGGACCTGCAGCGGATCGGCGGCGTGACCGGCTGGCTGCGGGCGGCGGCCCTGGCACACGGCGCCCGGATCGAGATGTCCTCGCATCTCTTCCCGGAGGTGTCGGCCCAGCTCATGACGGTGACGCCGACGGCGCACTGGCTGGAATATGTCGACTGGGCCGCGCCGATCCTCGCCGAGCCGCTGAAGATCGCGGATGGCCACGCGGTCATTCCGGACGCCGCTGGCAACGGTCTGGCATGGAACGAGGACGGCGTCGCCAAATACGCTGTCGACGTGTAGGCCGCAGACGAAGCGGCTTCGCCGGTTATTTCTGGCCGGACGGGTTCAGACCACCCCAGATGCCGCGGGAGTTCCGTTGAGCCTCGACTTGCGCGTTGCCGTAGCGACCTCGGGCACGGGCATGACCGCTCCGAACCATCTGCTCACCAATGTCCTGGTCATCGAGCTGGCAGATCGCGATGACCACCCCGGCCTTGCCGGCCTTACCCTCTGGCGTGCAGGCAACTTCTCGGCCGGCGATCATCTGCAGCAACGCGATCTTCGCGTTGCGGCCGCATGGCCAGGTGACGTCATATATGCGGCAGCTGTCCTGCGGTCCCGGCGCATCGATTCCGGCGAGACGAACGATTTGTCGGCCAAGCTTCATCGTATCGCCGGACTCGACCCGCACTTTGCCAACGAGCATGTCTTCCGCAGAAGATTGATGGCGCATTGCCGACACGGCCATCAGGGCCATCGTCAGCACGAAAGCGACGGCGGGGGACAATCGGTGCATGGACAGGGCCTCCTTCCAGAAGACCGCTGTTACGATGCCCGCCCCGATCGCACAAGGCCTGACGGTCCTGCGGGCGTTCGATTCCGTGCTATCGCGGGTTCGAGGCGGCCATGCAGTCCAGTGCCCGGGGCAACTTCATGATGCGGGAAACAAGGTCCTGGGCAGGGGCATTTCCAGGCCCGAGTCGCACGTCGATATCATGCTGTGCCGCGTGCTCCAGGCATTTCAAGTCGATGAAGCCGCAAATCAGGAAATGTGGGCGCGACTCGCAAATCCGCCGAACGACCCATGCCGCGGTCTTCTCTTCATTGCGCTGGTACCACCAATTCATCGTGTCGGTTTCGACCACCGACAACCACTTGGCCTTTGAAAAGAACGGCGATAAATAACTGGTCTCGACGTTCTCGGTCAAAGTCATGACAATACGGGACATGATAGGGAGCGTCTCTCGGGAGCGAAGCTGATGCTCACTCTACGGTAGGAAATCAGCGGGCTTCTTGACTTAGGTTAGCGCTATGACTAGCAAACGCCCTTCTGCCCCTCTGCTCGACTCAGCCAAACCGCAATCTCAGCGACCGAGCGGAAGCCCTTGTGCTGCCTGCACTGTTCGGGATCAGTCGCTCTGCGCCCCTCTCTCGGACGAAGAACTGGGGATCGTCGAAGGTTTCCGTTCCGGCACCCGCCGAATAGCCGCGGGCCATGACCTTTTGGTTCAGGGGGAACCGGCGACCGAGCTCTACAACCTGATCTCCGGCTGGGTCTTCAACTATCAGCTTCTCGAGGACGGGCGACGACAGATCGACAAGATCGGCCTGCCTGGCGACTTTCTCGGCTTTCAGGCCGACCTCGAGCGTCCGATGGGCTATTCGGTGCATGCCCTCACCGAGTGCGAAGTCTGTGTCTTTCCCCGGCGCAACCTTCTCGAGCTGTTCCGCGAGAAACCGGCCCTGGCGCTGCGTTTGACCTGGATGATCGCACGCGACGAGAGCCTGGCGCGGGAGCGGCTGACCAGCGTCGGCCGGCGATCGGCGCTGGAGCGGATCGGCTACTTCCTCCTCGATCTCTACTATCGGGTGCGACTGCGCGAAGGAGTCCCGGTCGGCGCCGACATTCCCTTACCGCTGACGCAGGAACATATCGGTGACGCGCTGGGCCTGACCTCGGTCCACGTCAACCGGACGCTGCGGGAATTGCGGGAAATGGGACTTCTGCGCGTTGCCGGCCGCAGGCTCCACGTCATGGACCCCGACGGGCTTGCCGACATTGCCGGGGTCGACGAGGATACCTTCGCCGAATACGCAACCTTCCCAGGTACCGCGTGTTGATCTCGTTGGGATGATCGCCGAACGAGGGCGTTCTTACAGGCCGACAGCGCGTTGCATATTTGATACAGTCCCATTGACATACGCAGCATGCCGTTCCAGTTCGCTCTTCTCGGAGTGGCCATGAAGCGGTATGTATGCACCGCGAATCGGTCCCCCTTCGACCTGATCACGTGTTCATTCCGTGCGTAGTTTCCCGATCACTGAGTAATGGGGAGAACATTATGAGAAAAGCACTTGTCGCTACGGCCGCTGTGGTCTCGCTGGCTCTGCTCGCCGGCTGCCAGACTCCGGCTGAAGAGACGTCCATGACCAGCGCGGCCAGCGAGGCCCAGACGACTGCGATGCAGGCGATGGAGACCGCGAAGATGGCCCAGCAGACTGCTGAGCAGGCACTCGCCGCCGCCCAGGCCGCTCAGGCTTCGGCGGATCGTGCTGCCAACATGTCGCAGCAGACCCAGAACGACATTCGCTCGCTCAACGAAAAGATCGACCGGATGTTCTCGGAGAAGATGCGCAAGTAATTGCGGATCGCGGCTCCTCCCGGGGCCGCCCGACGAAAGACGAGCCTCGCCCTCAACGGGCGAGGCTCTTTTCGTTTCATGACCACGTCGGAGCGACAATCGCTCCGTGTTATCCGAGCGCCGCAGACCGCATGGCAGTCCGGGTTTCGCGGAAGATGGCACTCAGGCCCAGAAACAGATCGCGGCGCGGCGACGTCGGACGCCAAGCCATGACGACATGGCGCGGACGAGCCCCGACCAGGGGCACCAGATCGATCTCGTAGCCTGCGGCGGCGCCGGCGTCGATGGCGAGGTCGGGCAGCAAAGTGATGCCGAGCCCCTCACCGACCATCGAAATCAGGGTCGACAGGCTGGTTGCGGCGAAGCTCTCATCCTGTTGAATGTTCCGATCCGGAAAGGCCGAAAGAGCGTGCCTCTGCAGGCAATGCCCTTTCTCCAGCAGCATCAGCCGGGCGCCGTCCAGCTCGGTTCCCGTGACGGCCTTCCGCTCCTCACCGGGATGGCCCCTGGGTGCCGCCAAGTGGTAGCCGTCATCAAAAAGGAACTCGGTCTCCAGACTGCCGACGTCGAAAGGCTGGGCGATCAGCGCGGCATCCAGGCGCCCGGCCGCCAAGCCGTCCAGGAGGGATTCCGTCACCTCCTCCCGCAGGAACAGCCGGAGGTTCGGGAATGCCCCGCGGACTCCTGAAAGGACTTTAGGGATCAGGAAGGGGCCGATCGTCGGAATCGCGCCGAGCCGCAGATCCCCCGCATTCGGGTTGCTGTGCTGTGCCGCCAGATCCTCGATCTCACGGGCCGCCAGAAGAAGCGCGCGAGCACGCAGGGCAATCTCACGTCCGGCGGACGTAATGATGACCGAACGGCGGTTCCGCTCCGCCAACCGCACACCCAACATTTCCTCGAGCTCTTTGAGGCCCGTGCTGAGCGTCGGCTGGGTGACGTGGCAAGCGGCGGCGGCCCGCGAAAAATTCAGCTCATCCACCAGGGCGACCAGGAAACGCAGCTGCCGAAGAGTGATCATGACCGCCCCTCTTATCGGAATTAGCTATTATAGATAGTTATATAATTAATTTTAATTATAAGCGGCAAGCTCCCACCTCAGGGTCATCGGATAGTTCTCCGCGGAGGATCGCAGCGCTTGAGACGCCGCCTCCGCCAACGATCGAACCGGAGGTGCATTCATGTCCAAGACCCCGATTGTGAAACCGTTCTGGGACGAAGCGACCGGCAGTTGGCAGTACGTCTTCCACGACCCCGACACGATGAAGGGGGCCGTCGTCGACCCTGTCCTGAATTACGACCCGAATGCTGGCGCGATAACGACCAACAGCGCCGAGGAAATCCTCGCCTATGTGCGTGAGACGGGAATCGAGGTCGCCTGGGTTCTCGACACCCATCCCCATGCCGACCACTTCTCGGCCGGACCATGGCTGAAGGACCGGCTAGGCGCCCCGACCGCCATCGGCGAGCACGTCGTCGCCGTTCAGAAGCTCTGGCAGGAGATCTACAACCTGCCGGAAGACTTTCCGACCGACGGCAGCCAGTGGGACCGGCTGTTCCGTGACGGCGAAGAGTTCATGGTCGGCGAGGTGCCGGTGAAGGTGATGTTCTCTCCGGGTCACACGCTGGCTTCGATCACCTATGTCGCCGGCGATGCAGCCTTCGTCCACGACACCCTGATGATGCCGGACAGCGGAACCAGCCGTGCGGACTTTCCCGGAGGCAGCTCGAAAGCGCTCTATGAGAGCATTCAGACGATCCTTGCGCTTCCGGACGACACACGGGTGTTCGTCGGCCACGATTATGCGCCGAACGGCCGGAAGCCGCTCTGCGAGGCGACCGTGGCGGAGCACAAGGCCAGCAACATCCACCTGAAGGACAAGCCCACGGAAGCCGCGTATCGTGCAGTACGCGATGCCCGCGATGCGACATTGCCGCTTCCCAAGCTCATGCTGGCGGCCTTGCAGATCAACATTCGCGGCGGCCGCAGGCCCCTGCCGGAGGGAAACGGCCGGTCTTATCTCAAGATTCCGCTCGACTACTTCGAGGCACGGTAAGGGGTAGCTGCGGATCGCGGGTGTCGATATCGAACCGACGGCTTCCACTTCCGGCAGCCGCTCCGCCTGCCCTGCCACCGTGCATATGCGGTATTCTTAGGCAACGGCGGCCCGCAGATTCCGTGCGAGGCCGCCGTCTTTCCTGCGATCACCCGGCTAGAGTTCTGGCACATCGCTTGCTCCCTCCCGTACCGGCGCCGGCCAATCGGCGTTCGGACATGCGGGCAGATAAAAGGGGCAGTTGAATGTGCACATGCGGTGATCCCAACCATACCGATGAGAATCACGACGAAGCGATCGCGCGGGCCAGAGAGGATCTGACGGGCCCGATGTCTCCGGAACGGCGCAACTTCCTTCGCGGCACCCTGGCCGCCGCCGGCGGCACGGCGTCGCTCATGGCCGGAAGCTCGCTGCTCAAGGGTGCACAGGCGAAGACGCCGGCGGATTTCATGGGCAAGCAGAAGTACCACTACCTGCCGGCTAACGCCGATACCGTCCATTGGGGCTATTTCAGCAAGCTGCTGAAACCGCAGGTCGAGGTGGATTCGGGCGACTTCGTTACCATCGAGACGCTGACCCACCACGCGAACGACGACGCGACGCGCATGGTGACCGGCGATCCGGGTGCCGAGAGCGTCTACTACTGGGATGCCAACAAGAAGGGCGTCGACCGGCGCGGCGCCGGTCCGATGGATGCCTCGCTGTTCGGCCGCGGCGCCGGCGAGGGTCTCGGCGTCCACATCTGCACCGGCCCGGTCTATGTGCGCGGCGCCGAGCCCGGCGACATCCTGGAAGTGCGTATCGTCGACGTGAAGCCGCGCCCCTGCGCCAATCCCGAACATGAGGGCAAGTCGTTCGGCAGCAATGCCGCCGCGTGGTGGGGCTTCCACTACAAGGATCTGCTGACCGAGCCGAAACCGCGCGAGGTCATCACGATCTACGAGCTCGACGCCTATGGCGACAGGAACTGGGCCAAGGCGGTCTACAATTTCCAGTGGATGCCGCAGACCGACCCGTTCGGCGTCGTGCACGAGATCATCGACTATCCCGGCGTGCCGGTGGACCACTCCACGATCAAGGAGAACCACGGCATCCTGAAGGGCGTGCGGGTACCGATCCGGCCCCATTTCGGGACGCTGGGCCTGGCGCCGAAGGAAGCCGACATGGTCGACTCGATCCCGCCCTCCTACACCGGCGGCAACATCGACGACTGGCGGATCGGCAAGGGCGCCACGATGTACTATCCGGTCTCCGTCGAGGGCGCGCTGCTCTCGGTCGGCGACCCCCATGCATCGCAAGGTGATTCGGAGCTCTGTGGCACCGCCATCGAGTGCTCGCTGACCGGCACCTTCCAGCTGATCCTGCACAAGGCTGCCGACATCGCCGACACCTCGCTCGCCAAGCTCGACTACCCGCTGCTGGAAACCCAGGACGAGTGGGTCCTGCACGGATTCAGCTTCCCCAACTACCTGGCCGACCTCGGCGCCCAGGCGCAGTCGGACATCTATTCGAAGTCGTCGATCGACCTCGCCATGCGCGACGCGTTCCGCAAGATGCGGCGCTTCCTCATGGATACGAAGGGGCTGAGCGAGGACGAAGCAATCTCGCTGATGTCGGTCGCCGTCGACTTCGGCGTCACTCAGGTAGTGGACGGCAACTGGGGCGTCCACGCCAAGATCCTGAAGGGAATGTTCACCGAAGACTGAGACTCGGAGCAGCTTTCGACATCGATAGGGATCCGGCCATGACCGGATTTCCGGGTCGCGATGCAGGCTGGCGGAAAGGGCCAGCCTGCACGGCCTGAACGACCTGCGATCTAACGCAACGGCTCCGGCGAACCGAAGAAGCCGATCATGCGTGTGATCCGTCCGGAAGCGTCGAAGGTCGCTATGTCGATGCCGTCGCGAAGGACGGCGCCGTCCTCTGCCACAGCGGCCCAGGTGAAGCGGGCCAGATCGTGATGTCGGTCGAGGGCGCTGGTTCGAAGCACCCGCGAGCCCGGACGCCGCGCGATCACCGCAGCAATATGGTCGAGCAACGCCGACGCACCCACTGCGTGCACCGTGGGGTCGCAATAGATACCGCCGTCGGACCAGACGTCCGCCAGGAGAGAGAAGCGCCGGTTCGGATCGGCCGCCGACCACGCCTCACAGTATCGATCGATCGTCGCCTCGAACGTCATCATCCACACCGATCGCGTGCGCCGAATGGAGGCGTGCCGGTTCTGCGGCAGCTCCCTTCCGTCAGCTCTTCGAGGCGGTCTGTCGGCCGTCGGTCTTCTTGAGGACGGGTACCGGATAGCCGTGGCGCTGCGCCACCGCGTCCGCCACCGCTTCCCAGTCGATCCTGGCGATCATGTCGTCCCCCGCCGCGCGGCGCACCGCATCCGCGACGCCGAACATCGCCACCGGCTCCATCTCGCCTTCGAGTTCGATCTGGTTGGCCTGCTCGAGCGTCGGATGCACCTCCATGTAGAGCATGCCGTTCGCCCAACCCAGCTTGAGCGGCTCATTGATGACCATGACCTTGGTACCGATCGGCACCATCGGGAAGAACTTCTCGATGTCCTCGGGGTAAAGACGAATGCAGCCGGAGCTGACCCGCCGGCCAACGCCGTAGGGTTTGTTGGTCCCGTGAAGCAGATAGCGGGGCCAGCCGAAATAGAGGGCATACTCCCCCAGCGGATTGTCGGGTCCCGCCGGCACGACTTTCGGCAGCTCCGGCTTCTCGGCCCGGATCGATTCCGGCGGATACCACGCCGGTGCCGCCTTCTTTCGCACCACCTTGGTGATGCCCAGCGGCGTTTCCCATCCTTCGCGGCCCACGCCGACCGGGTGGGTCACGACCGAGCCATCCTCCGAGAAATAATAGAGCCTGAGCTCGGGAAGATTGATGACGATGCCTTCATGAGGCACCGCGGGCAGGATGTGGGCCGTCGGCAGAACGACCTCCGTGCCTTCGCCCGGGAGCCACGCGCTGACGCCAGGATTGGCGGCCACCAGTTCGACGAAGCCCAGATTAAAGCGCCGGGCGACCTCGTGCAGGGTATCGTCCCGCTTGGTCCGGTAGACGCCGAGCTCGCCGATGACGTCGTTCCGGACGGTGACCGGCACGGCCTCCTCGGTAGCCGCATCGCCGGCGTCCTCGGCCGCCCGGACGTGGGTATTCATACCCCCCACCGACACCGCCGCTACCAGAGCGGCCATGGCAAACCCGCGTGACACCCACTTCATTTCGGGAAACCTCGTCTCGGTCTTCGGAATGCCGGATAGGACGGAACATCCACCTGCGGCATCTGGTTGCGCTGCATCATAGCAGGAAAATAAGCGGAATCCGGCTCGGTAACAGTAGGCTGGGGAAGAGGCAGGCGTTTTTCTTTGCTGAAAACGGACAAATGGCGTCGGCAGCGGGAGAGCGGACGAACCCGCTCTCCCGCCCCTTCGGTCAGCCGCCGAACGTCTCGCGGTAGGCGTTCAACTTCGCGCGCCAAGCCTGGTTTTCGAGCACATCGCGATTGACGATTACCCGCGGTTCGCGGCCATGCATCACGTCGTACATTGCGGCGACATCGAGGTCGCCCATGGTGCCGAAGCATTGGTCGGTCCAGCACAGCGCATGCGGCGCCAGGATTACGTTGTCGAGCTTGAGAATGGGATCGTCGGCTTCCGGCGGCTCTTTCTCCAGCACGTCCAGCCCGGCGCCGGCGATGGCACGGTTCTGCAGGACCTTGGTCAGCGCCTTCTGGTCGACCACCGGCCCACGGGAGGTATTGATCAGGTACGCGGTGGGCTTCATCAGCGCGAGCCGCTCGGCATTCACGATGCCACGCGTCTCGGGTGTCAGCGGCGTATGCACCGAGACGACGTCCGCCTCGCGGAACACATCCTCCAGGCCCTTGAGCTCGATACCGAGCTCCTTGGCCTTTGCCGGGTCGATATAGGGGTCATAGCCGATCAGCCGCATGTCGAAGGGCTTCAGCAGTCGAGCGACGTCGGCGCCGATATTGCCGATACCGACCAGGCCGAAGGTCCTGCCGACGAGGCCGACGCCCCAATGCTGCGTCCGCTGCGGCCATATCGCCGGCCCGCCACGGGTAATCTCGTCCATCTTGAACAGCTTGGTGGTAAGCGCGAGCAGGAAGGTCATCACCGCCACCGCCACCGGACGGCGCACCGCATCCGGCGTGATGCAGAGTGCAACGCCGTTCTTGGTGCAAGCCGGCACGTCGATGGTGTCATAGCCCACGCCCATCCGCGCGATCACCGACAGCCGGCCATTGGGATGGAAGGTGGCGGGAGTGATCTTGTTCAGAAGCAGCACCAGGCCGTCGAGGTTCTCGACGTCCTCGGGCTTCAGTTCGGTCCCTTCCTTGATCAGGTCGATCTCGATGTTCGGGTCGTTCTTGATCGGACTCAGATCGACATGCGGAAACGTCTCCGGCGTTATGCCGTCACTGACCCCGATACGAAATTTGCCGTTGCCTGCCATCTCGTTGCCTCCTCCTGACGCTCGTTCTTCGTTGATTGACCGGCCCTATCGCCCGCACCGTTCGCGCAATCCGGCAACGCCCTGACTCACCGCCTGATAGAGCAGCCAGATATCACCGCTGTAGCAGATGAAGTCGTAGCCTTCGTCGTACATCCCGACGCCTTCGTCCACGGACCCCACTAGGCGTCCGAGAGACTTCCCATGCTTGCGGCATGCGGCCCGGATGCTGTCGGTCGCAGCGACGAAGTCGGGATGATCGAACTGGCCGGGAATGCCCAGCGAAGCTGACAGGTCGAGATGACCGATCCATAGCGCGTCGACACCTGGCGCCGCGGCGATCGCATCCGCATTCGCCGCCCCCTCGGCAGTCTCGACCAGCGTCACCAGCGTGGTCTTCTCGTTGGCCGCGGCGAGCTTCTCCTGCACGCCCCCCGGCCGGTAGTCGTCATGGGCGATCTGCAATGCGATGCCGCGATGGCCGCCGGGGTGGTACTTCATCGAATCGACGATCCGCGCCGCAGCCTCACCGGACCCGACCATCGGCATGGCGAGCCCGGCCGCGCCCACGTCGCAAAGACGGGCGATGTGGTCGTAGTCGCGGGACGGCGGACGCACCATGGCCGGCAGTCCCGCGGCTTCCAGGTAACGGAGCGTGCTGCGGATCGTATCGAAGCTGAAGCCGCTATGCTCCATGTCCAGGAAGACGAAGTCGCAGCCGGCGGCGGCGAGGATCTTGCCGATGCCGGGGGTCGCGAATTCGCCGACATAGTGCCCGACCTTCAGGTCGCGCGTTTCCGTCATGGCCTTGAGGCTGCTGAACGCCATGTCGTCCCTTCCCTCCCTCCGGCGCGCGATGGCGCCTTGTTCTTCTTCGTCCGCCGCCGGTTCGCGGCGCGGTCAGACTAAGGCCTGATCGCGCCGGACGGAACAAGCGGATCAGAGAGGGCGGACACCGGCATGGGCCGGCGACGGACGATCCGTCGTCAGCGGATGAACAGCGGGAACGGCGCCTGATCCTCCCATATGAAGCGACCGTCGCGCTTGATCAGTTCGGGGAAATGCCCCGGTACGATCCGGTCGGCCATGCCGAGGATCTTATTGATGGTCCGCTCTCCCTCCTCGACGCTCAGGAACGGCATGTCGGAACAACGGGCGACGGCTTCCTTGGCATATTTGATCGCATCGCCGGCCAGCACGACGCAGCCCTTTTGCGGATGGTCCAGGACCAGCATGTACTGGCCCGGCGTGTGGCCCGGCGCCGGCATATAGCGGATACCGGCGCCAAGTTCCCCTTCACCTTCCAGATAGGTGACGTCGTGCCGGGAAAGCTGCTCTCGGATCAGCCACGGCACGAAGATGTCGTCCGGATGGGGACTGTCGGCATATTCGAGCTCACGCCGGCTGACATAGATCTTGGCCTTCGGAAACAGGTCCACGTTGACGCAGTGATCGAAATGAAGGTGCGACAGGAAGACCTTGCGGACGTCCCCCGGCCCGTAGCCCCGGCGCGCCAGCGCCTTCAGAAGCATGGGGCGATTACAGAAATGACCTGTGTCGAACAGCAGCGGCCCGTCGTCGGACTCCACCAGTGTCAGATTGGCGAGGCCGAGAAAGCCGTCCTCGATCCGCAGATTGTTCCCTTTGACGATGATCTCGTAGTCGAGTGCCATGGCTTCACCTCAGAAATCCGCCACCAGTCCGGTAGTTCCCAGTAACCGGTGGGCGAAATTAGCCGGCGGTCGGCCGACCCGCAATCACCCCTCCCGGTCACACCGCAGTGGTGGCAGAGGCCCGCGAAGATACAGCTTTAGCGCGGTGCCCCGCCGAATTGCTCTTCCTTTTGATCAGTTGACCACCGGTTTCGACCACGGCACACTTCTTTTCATGTCGGGGTAGTCCTGACTGGCCGTCTTGCGACAGAAGCCAGAGCCCGACCGAAGAACGGGAGGAGACCAAGAAATTTGCCGCAAGATTGGAATCGACTGCCGTCCTCGCTCGATTGAGCGCGGCGCGGCGGACACCTCGCGGTAACGATATAAACGGAGGAGCGTGAAGGATGCGTACCGCATTGATGACTTCGGCGGCAGCGTTGCTGGTAACAGCGATCGCCATGCCGGGACAAGGGGCTAAGGCAGCTTCGTCCACCACTGAGGATGCCCTCCTCAATTCCAAGAGCACGCCCGAGAACTGGCTGACCGTTCACGGTCATCGCGACGGTTCGCGGTATTCGCCGCTCGACCAAATCAACAAATCGAACGTCAAGGATCTCAACGTCAAGTGGACGCTGGGTCTCGGCGGCATCGAGTCCGGCGGCTTCTGGAAGACCGGCAACATCGAAGGCACGCCGCTGGTCGAAGACGGCACGATGTACATGCCGAACGGCTACAGCGTCCTGTACAGCGTCGACCTCCGCAAGGCCGACCAGGGTGGTCCTGACATGATCAACTGGATCTACGATCCGGCGGTCGACAAGGACTGGGCGGGTAACGTGACCTGCTGCGCCATCAACAACCGCGGCGTCGGCCTGTGGCAGGACGCGGTGATCATGAACACCCTCGACGGGCGCATGCTGAGTGTCGCCAAGGCCGACGGTTCGCTGAACTGGTCCATCCAGCTCGCCGAGCCGGCTATCGCCGAGACCGTCACCGTCGCCCCGCTGATCGTCAAGGACATGGCGATTTCGGGCGTGTCCGGCGCTGAGTACGGCATCCGCGGCTGGATCGCGGCGGTCGACCTCAACACCGGCGAGGAAAAGTGGCGCCGCTACACGGTCCCCGGACCGGGCGAAGCCGGCAACGAAACGTGGGCCGACGATTACGACGCCTGGAAGACCGGCGGCGGCTCGACTTGGCAGACGGGCTCCTACGACCCCGACCTGAACCTCGTCTACTGGGGCGTCGGCAACCCTGGCCCCGACTGGGATCACGAATATCGTCCCGGCGACAACCTCTACACCAGCGGCATGATCGCCGTGAACCCGGACAACGGGCAGGTGCAGTTCCACTTCCAGTACACGCCGAACGATCCGTACGACTATGACGGCATCAACGAACTCGTCCTGGTCGACAACACCGTCGGCGGCAGCGACCGCAAGGCCTTCATCCACGCTGACCGTAACGGCTTCTTCTACGCGGTCGACCGGACGAACGGCGAGTTCATCTACGGCATTCCGTTCGTCAAGGAAGTGACCTGGACCAAGGGTCTCGACAAGACCACGGGCCTGCCGCTCGAGTACGATCCGAACTCGCAGCTTCAGTCCTACGTGGCCGAAAATACGCCGAGCCGTTCGGTGAAGAAGGCCAAGTTCTGCCCGAACCTGATGGGCGGCAAGAACTGGATGCCGATCGCCTACAACCCGGACAACAACACGGCGTTTGTCCCGACCATCGAGAGCTGCATCTACGTCAGCAACGAAGAGGAAGTCCCGGGTCCGGACGGCAGCTTCGTGATGCGTGAGTGGTTCTCCGGCGGTCTGCCTTCGTTCGAGAACATGGTCTTCCACGGCAGCCTGACGGCGATCGACGTCGGCACCGGCCGCATCAAGAAGAAGGTCGACACCCGCTATCCGCTGATGGCCGGTGTGCTGACGACCGCGGGCGGTCTCACCTTCGTCGCTCACCATGAGGGCCGGCTCGTCGCGTACGACGCCGACACCATGGACGAGCTGTGGAGCTTCAACATGAACGTCCTGACCGACTCGCCGACGATGACCTACGGCGTCGACGGCAAGCAGTACATCGCGGTCGGCACGGGCGGTTGGGGCGCGATGCCGCACTACTTCATGGGTGCGAACCCGGGCCTCGAGAAGATGAACACCGCCAACATGGAGTGGGTGTTCGGCCTCTGAGGCTGAAAGCTACGGCTGATCGAGCGGCACTTTCGGGTGCCGCTCCTTCAACCGAACGTGTGGGATGGGGCGGCTCTTCGAGCCGCCCCGTTCCGTTTGAAGCGAGGCGCATGGTTTCTGCTATCCTTGCCGGACAAGAAAATGCACAGGGAGTTTTTCAGTGATGACGAAGATCGGCCTCCGCCGTCTCGTCGGCGCGGCGGCATTCGCCGCCGGTCTTGGTACAGGCCTGGGCACCGCCCTGGCTGATTCCGGAGACATTCGCGAGTTCTCGGTCGGACTAAAGGTTTCGGAACTGCCGGACACCGGCTACGTCAAGTTCACCTGCGTCACCGAATCCGGCGAACCCGGCCAATCCATCGCCGGCTGGGAGGAATACGGCCAGTGCCCCAAGGTCGAGAAAGGACTGCATGAAGTCCGCTTCGAGTACGACGACTCGGACGTTCGCTACGAGGATCTCGAAGGTACCGCGGTTGCCGGCCACCCGGTCGTCATCTCGCTGCTGATCGACGATGACAGTATCGTCGACGGCATCCGCGTGCTCACCGACCCGAAGGCCCCGCTCTATCACCGGCGGCAGGCGTTCCTGTTCCGACTGGCAGTTCTCGCCAAATTCGGCCGGTCGGGATGGAAATGCCAGGAGCTTCCGCTGAGTCAGGGCGAAAGCCCCGTGGGCACGATGCACATCAAGGAAAAGTGCGAGCGCGTTGACGACGGCCGTCGTCTTTATCTCGAAACGCACCTTCACCGGGTTCCCGACAACCCGCCCGACAACATCCTCCGCTCCACTCTCCTGGAGATCTGGCGAATTCCGCAATCCTGAGCTCATGCGGGATACGCACGGCGCCCAGACCGGTCTGACGCCTTGCAACGGCTCCGGCGCATTCCCTAGAGTATCCGGCAATTACAACAATAGTCCGTGGAGAAACGCTCACATGCTCTCGAAGACCGTTTGCCGTCTCGGCGCCGCCGCTGCCATGGTCGTTACCGCCGCTTTCGGGGTATCGACCGCCTCCGCAGCCGATATCTCGGTGCTAGAGAAGCACCCCGGCAAATCACTGTGGGAAAACGCCGGCTGCATGAACTGCCACAAGTGGCATGGAATGGGCGGGTCGGGTTACGGCGGCACGCCGATCAACTTCCGCGAAGGAACCCTCACCCAGGATCAGCTCGAGGAAGTTATCGCTTGCGGTCGCCCGGGCACGGCTATGCCGCTGCACCGCAAGGATGCGTACCAGGGATACGACTGTTACGGCGGGCTGACCAAGGAAGAGCTCGGCGAGGACATGCCGTCCAAGGGCCGACAGATGCTGAACGGTCGCCAGATCAGCTATCTGGCGGACTGGGTCATCAAGGCCTTCCAGGAGCGCCCTGAGGTCACCAAGGAAGACTGCAGCCTGTTCTTCGGGGCGTCGAAGATGTGCACGCGTCTCCAGGTCGATCAGCTGATGCGGGCTGGCGGCGGCGGGCACTGAGCCGGCGCCGAACGGCGATCTCGGCCGGACAGCGCCGAAGGCTGTATGTCCACCGGACAGCCTTCGCCAAGTCCGGCCGGCTCGGTTTGCAGGAATAAGGGCGCCTTGACCGGCCGAACGGTCCGCCGGCGGACCGCCGCCGAGAGCACGATCGCGTCACGCCGAAATGACGTGAGGCGCAAATCGTTTCCTACTTCTTTGAATTGATCGGGATTCACGTTTCGGGCTGCTTCGGCCTGAACCGGTCCTGATCTAGTGTATGGGGCGCCCGCATGGGCGCCGTCCGGGGTGCTGTTTCGAGGACCGCAAGCAACGCGCGTATCGATCGGCCCCGCCGGATCGAAAGTTTCTCTGGTCGTAGAGGAGGAAGACTGCGATGGAAGTTGGGATTATCGGCGTCGGTCTCATGGGCCATGGAATCGCGCGCAATGTCCTCCTGCGAGGCAAGCATGGCCTGAGCTTTCTCGACCATCCCGGAAACCAGCCGGTCGACGAGCTGCTCTCGCTCGGCGCCAAGAAATTGACGTCGTCGGCGGACGTCGCGGCCGCATCGGAGGTCTTGATCCTCTGCGTTACCGGGTCGCCGCAGGTCGAACAGATCCTGACAGGAACGGACGGTGTCGTATCGCATCTGCGTCCGGGCACCGTCGTGGTCGACTGCTCCACCGCCCTCCCGGAATCGACTGAGCGCATGGCCCGCGCCGTGGAGGAAGCCGGCGGCCGATTCATCGACGCGCCCATGACCCGCCTTCCCCAGCACGCTCATGAGGGAAAGCTGAACCTGCTGGTCGGCGGCGATCCGGCGATCCTGGAGCGCGTCCGGCCTGTCCTGTCCTGCTTCGCCGAGAACATTCAGCATGTCGGCGCGGTCGGCAACGGGCACCGGATGAAGCTGCTCCACAACTACGTCTCGGTCGGATCCATGTCGCTCCTGGCCGAGGCGGCGGCGCAGGCGGCCGATGCCGGAATCGACCCGAAGGTGTTCGTGGAGGTTCTGGCCACCGGCGGCGGCGGCGGCACCGCATTGCAGCGCATGGCCCCCTTCATCACCGAGGGCGACCGCAATTCCGTGCCGTTCTTCGTCAGCAACGCCCGCAAGGACATCGACTACTACCGGCAGATGTCGGAAGCGGCGGGTGCGCGGGTTTCGATCGCGAACGGGGTGGTGAAGGCCCTTTCGGAGGTCATCGACGACGGACACGGCCAGGCCTATGTGTCCGAGTTGACGAAACTGTTCCGGCGCTCCTGAGCCGCGCGGCATTTCGATGAAGCTCCTCTACACGCCGCCGTCGCCTTTCTTCCGGAAGGTGATGGCGATGGCGATCGAAACGGGCCTCGACGCGCGGATCGAGCTGGTCGAGGTCCATCCGTTCGAGCGGGAGCAGGCGCTGGCGGCCGAGAACCCGCTCGGGCGCGTGCCGACCCTGGTCACCGACGACGGGCTGACGCTGTTCGAATCCGACGTGGTCTGCGCCTATCTCGACACGCTCCACGACGGGTCGCCGATGATCCCGATGGAGCCGGAGCGGCGCTGGCCCGTCCTCCGCGTCCAGGCCATCGCCGACGGCATCCTCGATGCCTCGGTGCAGCGCCGCTACGAGAGCTTGAGGCCGGCCGCATTGCAGTGGAGCGACTGGTCGGACCGGCAGAAGCGGAAGGTCATGCGCGGCTTGGACGCCCTGGAAAATGACGCCGCATCGCGCGAAGGCCCTCTCGACCTCGGCAAGATCGCCGTCGGCTGCGTCCTCGGCTATCTCGACTTCCGCTTTCCCGACGACCGTTGGCGCGACGGCCGTCCCGAGCTCGCAGCGTGGTTCGCCACCTTCGACGAACGCCCGTCGATGCGGAAGACCCGGCCGGCCTAAGCCGTCCCGGTCAGACGGCGTCCGCCTGCGGGGGCGTGCGGTCTTCCGACGGAATGCGCCCCTCCGCCCAGCCGTGGCAGGCGACGAGGCCGCCTTCCGCCGGCAGCAGCTCCGGCCGTTCCTCCCGACAACGTTGGTCGGCATAGGGACAGCGCGGATGAAAGGCGCAACCCGGCGGCGGGTCGAGCGGGCTCGGCACCTCCCCCGCCACCGGCGCCCGCTCGTCCTCCCGCCGTTCGAGCCGCGGGATCGTGTCGAGCAGCATCCGAGTATAGGGATGGTGCGGGCGGCGGAACAGCGCCGCCGTCTCGCCGACCTCGCACAGGCGCCCGAGATACATCACTCCCACCTGATCGGCGACATGATGCACGACCGCGAGGTTGTGGCTGATGAACAGATAGGTGAGCCCGTGCTCGGCCTGGAGGTCCTTCATCAGGTTGAGGATCTGCGCCTGCACCGAGACGTCCAACGCCGAGGTCGGCTCGTCGCAGACCAGGAACTCCGGCCGGCTGGCGAGCGCCCTGGCGATCGAGATGCGCTGGCGCTGCCCACCCGAGAACTGGTGTGGGAACTTGGCGGCGTCGCGCGGCGCCAGACCGACCTCCTGCAGCAGCCGGGCGACATGGCCGGCGATCTGCCGGCGCGGGACGAGACGATGGGCACGGAGCGGCTCGGCGACGATGTCCTTCACCCGCCAGCGCGGGTTGAGGCTCGCGAACGGGTCCTGGAAGATCAT
>MDTD01077704.1_pt1 | contig 18708 bp, 15 predicted proteins | sample 811221 | NCBI WGS metagenome assembly MDTD01 (sample SAMN05326646, study PRJNA326480) | marine metagenome | isolation source: seawater | place: Pacific Ocean: South West | collected 2011 | reverse complement strand
GAATGAGATCGCCCTATGAGATTGGAATGGGTTGGCTTGTTCATTTAAACAAAAAAAATTATTTTGTTGGAAAAAATGCATTAAAAAAAGAGAAGCAATACTACTCTTGCGAAGGCTAAAGCTCTTCGTGTTTATATTGAGCCTCTTTTAACTAAATCAAAGACTGACTCAACTCATTCAAGAAGAATCGTTTTTTCACACTTAAATGATAAAGAATCTGTTTCGGAATTGTTTAGAGATATAGCTCCTAAAATTGCTAATAGACCTGGAGGTTACACTAGAATTATAAAAACCGGATACAGACTAGGAGACAACGCTGAAATGTGTATGATGGAATTGGTAGATTATAATGAATTATATACTACTGAACCAACAAAGAAAACGACTCGTCGTTCAAGAAGAGGTAAGTCAGGAAAATCTGCATCTGGAGCTGTTGCTCAAGAAACATCAGCAGAAGTTGTAGAAGAAGCTCCAACGTCAGAGGAAGTTAAAGAAACTCCATCAGCAGAAGTTGTAGAAGAAGCTCCAGCGTCAGAGGAAGTTAAAGAAACTCCATCAGCAGAAGTTGTAGAGGAAGCTACAGCGTCAGATGAAGTTGAAGACACTCCAAAAAATGAATCTACAGATGATTCTGAAAAAGACAAAAAAGCTAATTCAGATGACGATGAAACTGAAGAAAAAAAGTAATTATTTTATGATTGTTAATAAAAAGGCGGCTATTTAGCTGCCTTTTTTTATTTTAAATGCAGTTTATTTTAAATGATAAATTAAATTTGCAAAAATCATTTTTATGTCGAATTCTATTCCCGCTTTATTATTATTAGAAGATGGTACCATTTTTAATGGGCTTTCAATTGGAAAAAAAGGTACTGTAACAGGTGAAATTGCCTTTAATACTGGTATGACTGGATATCAGGAGGTTTTTACCGACCCTTCTTATTATGGCCAGATTTTAGTAATGAATACAGTACATATTGGTAATTATGGAGTTCATAATACTGAGGTTGAATCGGATTCAATTAAAATTTCTGGTTTAATTACAAAAAAGTTTTCAGATGAATATTCTAGATCTGCAGCAAGTGGTTCTCTAGAAGATTTATTATGTCAGAATAATATTGTTGGAATATCAGACGTTGATACAAGATCATTGGTAAGACATATTAGAGATAAAGGAGCAATGAATGCCATTATTTCATCTGAAAATAAATCACATAAAGAATTAAGTGAATTATTAGCTAAAACTCCATCAATGCAAGGCTTAGAGCTTTCATCTAAAGTTACAACAATTGAGCCTTATGAGTCCGGTGATAAAAATTCTAAATCTCGAGTCGCTTTATTAGATTTAGGTGTCAAAACAAGTATTGTTTCATGTTTAACTGATCGTGATTGCTTTGTTAAAGTTTTTCCATTGGATTCAACATTAGCGGAAATGGAAGCGTTCAATCCTGATGGATATATGCTATCAAATGGTCCAGGAGACCCTTCTTCAATGAAGAAAACAATTGAATTGGTCTCAAATATTGTTTCGACTAACAAACCAGTATTTGGGATTTGCCTTGGACATCAATTATTAGGATTGAGTCAAGGTCTTAAAACAGAAAAAATGTTTAATGGTCATAGAGGTATCAATCATCCTGTATTGTCATTAAAAACAGGCAAAGGTGAGATTACTTCTCAAAACCATGGGTTTGTATTGTCAAAAGATTCCCTGGAAAACAACACTGAAATCAATATTACACATACTCACTTGAATGATGATACTATTGCTGGTATAGAGCTAAAAAATAAGCCTGTTTTTTCAGTTCAATATCATCCTGAGGCATCTGCAGGCCCTCATGATTCTAGGTACTTATTTGATCAGTTTGTTGAAAATATTAAGAATTATAAATCGAATTAGAGATGAGTTATATAGAAAATATCCATGCAAGACAGATATTAGATTCAAGAGGAAATCCAACTGTAGAGGTTGATGTTCTAACTTCTAATGGTATTTCATCAAGAGCTGCTGTTCCTTCCGGTGCTTCAACAGGTATTCATGAGGCAGTTGAAATTAGAGACAAAGATCAAACAAAATACTTAGGTAAAGGTGTTTTAAGAGCAGTTAATAACGTTAATAATACGATTAACAATGCATTAAAGGGATTGTCTGTGAATAATCAAAAAGAAATAGATAAAATATTGCTTGATTTGGATGGTACAAAAAATAAATCTAACCTTGGAGCGAATGCTATTTTAGGAACTTCTTTGGCAATAGCAAAAGCGGCTGCTCAAGAATCAAAATCTGGATTATATAAATATATTGGTGGATCAGATGCAGTTACCATGCCTGTACCAATGATGAATATTTTAAACGGCGGTTCTCATGCAGATAATAAAATTGACATTCAAGAGTTTATGGTAATGCCATTTGGAGCAAGTAGTTTTAGTGAGGGGCTAAGATGGGGGACTGAAATTTTTCATCATTTAAAAGCTGTTTTAAAAGAAAAGGGTTTTTCCACAAATGTTGGCGACGAAGGAGGTTTTGCGCCTAATTTATCATCTAACGAAGAGGCAATTGAATATGTGATTCTAGCAATAGAAAAAGCAGGTTTTGTTCCTGGGGATGATGTTTATATTGCTTTAGATGCAGCTGCTTCTGAGTTTTATAATTCTGAAACCAACACCTACTTCTTTGAATCAACATCAAAGGAATTAACGTCAGAACAATTGGTTGATTTTTGGAAAGAATGGAGTGAAAAATATCCAATTATTTCAATTGAAGATGGATTAGCAGAAGATGATTGGAGTGCTTGGAAATCTTTAACGGATAAAATTGGCGATAAAGTTCAATTGGTTGGGGATGATTTATTTGTAACCAATACTAAAAGATTAGAAAGGGGTATTTCAGAAGGGATTGCAAATTCAATTTTGATTAAAGTCAACCAAATTGGATCACTAAGTGAAACAATTGATGCGGTTAATTTAGCAACTGAAAATGGATATACCTCTGTAATGAGTCATAGAAGTGGTGAAACTGAAGATTATACAATTGCAGATCTTGCTGTAGCTCTTAATACTGGGCAAATAAAAACTGGTTCTGCCTCTAGAAGTGATCGTATGTCAAAATACAATCAACTTTTAAGAATTGAAGAAGAACTCGGTTCAAAAGCCGTTTATCCAGGAAAAACATTGCGTTTTTTAAAATAGTACACCTTTCTATTCACAATGAGAAAGAGTGAGATAAGAAGCGTTTTTAAAGCTAGAAGAAATTCTTTATCACAAGAAGAGGTTGATTTATTTTCTAAAAATTGTTTTGATCACTTACTTAATAAGTTCAATTTTGAAAATAAAAATATAGGTATATTTTTTCCTATTAAAAAGTTTAATGAACCTAACACATTTCTTTTTTTTGATTCATTAAAAATTAGGAATTCAAATGTTTATGCTCCCAAAAGTGACTTCATAAAAAATGAGATGGATTTTTACTTGATAAAATCAATTATGGATTTACATGTAAACGACTATGGAATTCCTGAACCTCAATCTAAAAATAAAACTAAAATAAAATCTCTTGATTTTATTTTGGTTCCTTTATTAGCAATTAATAAATCTGGTTTTAGAGTTGGTTATGGTAAAGGTTTTTATGATAAATTTTTAATGAATTTTACAGGAAATCCAATAACTATTGGTGTTAATCTAATATCTGATTTTGTTGAGATTGAAAATATAGATTCAAATGATATTCCCTTGGACTACTTTGTTAGTCCTATTGGTGTAGTATGTTTTAATGATTAATTCCTACTTTAAGTAGGCATCATAAAACTCATGTATGAACAAAGATTGTCCATCAACCTGTATTTTTTGACATCTTATAGAGGATAAAAATCGAAGCAAAACTCTTCTAGAGTTTTCATTATTTTCTACCATTTCAATTGATGCAACATGCGTTGATGAGTTATAAGAAACACTGAAAAAACCTGGATAGTATGATGCGGCTTTTGTGACATCTTCTTCTTTGGTTTTATCTGATAAAGTAAATTCATAGCTTCCGCTAATTTTTGATTCAGCTAGCTCTTGAGAAGTACCAGCAATTGCTATATTTTCTACTTGGCAGACAAAATTGTTAAAATTTGCTCCCATGCAAAAAAAGATAATTAAAAATAAAATTTTCTTCATAGTATTGTTTTGCTTTTACAAATAGACGAAAAAAAAATTAACTGGTTGTATATTTATTTATTTAAATTAAAAAATTATTTATTTATTTTGGTTTTTTATGTCAAATTTGAAAGCATTTAAATATTCTGATCTAATAGAAGCTGGATGTGATGAAGCGGGCAGAGGTTGCTTGTCTGGTCCTGTAGTTGCGGCTTCTGTGGTATTACCAAAAGATTTTATACATCCAATGTTAAATGATTCGAAGAAATTAACGGAAAAAAAGAGAGAAATTCTAGAGCCATACATAAGAGAGAATGCCATTTCTTGCCAGGTTGGAATTGTTTTTGAATCAGAAATTGATGAAATAAATATTTTAAACGCAAGCTTTCTTGCCATGCATCGTTCTTTATCCAAGCATCAAGTTCAAATTGACCATATTCTAGTTGATGGTAATAGATTTCATTCATTTAACGACATTCCTCATACTTGTATTGTTGGTGGAGATTCTAAGATGATGTCAATAGCAGCAGCTTCAATACTAGCTAAAAACTATAGAGATAGATGGATGAGAAAATTACATAAAAAATATGATGTTTATGGCTGGGATAGAAATAAAGGATACCCTACTAAAGAGCATCGATTGGCTATTTTAAATTATGGAGCAAGTCCCTACCATAGAATGACATTTTCTTTATTGCCTAGTAATGGACAAGTAAGGTTATTTTCATAAACATGAAAGTGTTAATTCAATTCTATAAAAATTCTAAAATATTATAGGGGAAATTATATTTTTGTTCATGAGTACATATTATGTTTAGAGTTTTTGTTTTTAGTATTTGTTTGTTTAGTTCAATTTGGAGTGCTTTTGTTATTTACTCATTGACAGAACTTAAAGATCACTTGTCCCCGAACACTGTTTTTTCTCCAAAAGACAATTCAGTTTTAATTATTAACAGGCCAGAACAATACAAATGGGAAAATGCTGACTTTATTACCCTTAATGAAAATAAAATAAAAGCTCAGGCATTGCTGCCTCATTTAAATTCCTCTTATTCAATATATATTAGTGAGCAAAGACCCTTAATTTTAATTGAATCGTCTTACAATTGGACAATTGACAAAATAAAAGAACTATTTTCATTGGCTAGAGTAAGAGTTAAGTTTGTTGAAAGTAATGAATTACAAATAGAAGACTTTGAAGGAATCTTTAAGGCAAATAAACTGCTGTTATATAAAGATCAAAGACTACTTAGTCAAAAGTCATTTAATTTAAATGAAATTGATCCTCATTCAACATTCTCCAAGATCTTATTTTATGATAAAAATCCAATAATAACTTCATCTTATGTAAGGAACAGCAGGGTGATTGAATATCAAATAACTAATGCTCAAATAAAAACATCATCTAAGCTTGTAAATGACCTTGACGTATTTTCAGGATACATACCAACAAAGTCAAAAAAATATAAATTTTATGAATCTAATTATTTACTAGATATAGATAAATCTTTTTCAAAGTCTCCCATATCTAAGTTAGTTAATACAGGAATAGCTCAGTATCAATTTAATGGTCAGCCGGTATTAACATTTGATTTTTTAGATGGCGGCGACCCCATTATGAATTTAAATGAAATTCTTAATGTAAAAGAAGACAATAAATCCAATGCATTCTTTAGAAACATTTTAATATCAGATTCTCTTTTGATTAAAAAAGGTGATCTTTATTTTCTATCATACAATTCATTTGCATTTATTTCAAAAGAGAAAAAAGTTTTAGATGACATACTTACTGAAATAAAATTGGCTAAAACATGGCGATTTAATGAATCTGAAATGAAAAAATTTACTTCTGATATGCCTAAACTTGTAAACAGCAGAAGTTTATCAGATTTATATCAATCTGCCTCAGTATTTATAGGTAATAAGCAACTTAAAACTAATGTTTCAATTAGTAGTAAAGAAGAAATTTTAAATACTGATATCAATTATATCACAATTAATCCACAAGAAAAAGTGATTGACTTTGTCACTTTTAATGATGCTGGGAATATGATATATGTTACTAATAAATCTATTGTTGGAGTTGAAAATGGTAAGATTATTTGGCGAAAAATTTTGAATGGAAAATTAATTGACGGAATTCAAAAAACTTCTGTATTACAAAACGGGGAGCTTCTTTTAAAGGTCGTAACAAGTAATGAGGTTCATATTTTTGATAAAAATGGTATTTATTTAAATAAATATCCTTTAAAAACATCAGGTGTTGGTTTTTCAGGGGCAGGTGTTTTTTATAAATGGAACAGTAAAAATTATTTTGCCATTACAACTTTTTCAAATGAGTTGCTAGTTTTTGATAGAAAAGGCGTACAAATTATTAAATTTAACATACCAGATTTTGATGATTGGAGAAATATCGATGTTTATGCTAAGGCATCAATTTTAAATATGTCAATAACAGGAAGATCAAAAGCATTGATTTTAGATTTAACCAATAATAAAATAATCGATACAATTGAGGTTTCATCTATCTCTAAATTTGTTGATTGGAAGAATGGAACTAGAATGTTGACCATTGATTCCTCAAAATTGGAGATTGTTGATGAGAAAGCTAAAATTATCAATACAAATGTTAATGCAGATGTAATTATGAATGTATATGGTAAAGATGAAAATGCTTTGGTTTTTGTTAAAGACAAACAATTACTTAAGCTTATTAATCTTAAAGGCGTTACTTTATTTTCTAAAAGTTCATCTGTAATTGATCCAGTTCATGCTTGTTATCATGTGAACTCAAAAGGAGAAAAATTAGTGTCATTTGTTGATGGCATTGATAACAATGTATATTTGTATAACGAGAGTAATGAAATTCACCCAAAAGCAATTGTTCGTGGTCAAAAAAAGGTCTGTATAAGCAATTCAAAGGGAAGGGCTATTTTTGTTACCACATTATTAGATAATAAAATCATTCAATATATAATAAATTAACTATGAAGTTTTATAAATTGCCATTTTTAGTGCTAACCTTTTTAAGCATTGTGTTGTCAAGTTCAGTACAATCTCAAAATTACTTAGGAATTCACTCTAGTAATTATGCTGGTGTTATGGGGACAGACATCCAGCCTGCTAGTTTTGTTGACAGTCGTTTCATGTTTGATATAAATTTAGCAAGCGTTAACTTTTCTACCTATCAGAATTTTGGTGCTTTTGACGCCAATGTACTCCCATCTTGGTGGAAAGGATCCCTTGCTGATCAAGAAACTATTGATGGGTGGGTTGGTCAGCCAGACTCAACTACAGAAATGAATTTTTTTGGAGGCTATAGTTTTTTACCAAAGTATTACGATGTTAACACTACGAGCACACTTGGTTTGTATAGCGGTGTTCAGGTTGACTTATTAAACTTCATGTTTCATATCAATCCAAAAGTTGCTGTTGGTTTTACAGCAAAAGTACGTTCAATAACAAATCTTGATAATCTTGATCCAAAACTTGCTGTTCTTGCTGAGTTGGAACTTGAATATCCTAACTTATGGAATTTAGTTTTAAATGAGGAATTATTGAATGTTAATCACTTGTCGTGGGCGGAATATGGGGTTAACTATTCTCAAGTGGTTATGGATAAGGATAAGCATTTTTTAAAAGCGGGTGGTAAGTTAAAGTATTTGGCAGGATATACTGCCGCTTACATGCACACAAATAATTTCTCATACAATCTTCAAGATTCAGACTTTTCACAAGAACTAACTGGTGATTTCTCATATGGTTATTCCAAAAACATTGATGAAATTGCCGATGAAAGTTACAATCCAACTGGTGCTTTTGGTCTTCCTCATCAGGAATCTAAAGGTGGTTTTGGTCTTGATTTAGGTGTCGTATATGAATATAGGCCAGATTATATGAAGTTTAAATATGATATGGATGGTGAAACAAACCTTTGGTATAGAGACAAGGATAAATATAAATTTAGAGTTGGTGCATCTATTATTGATTTAGGAGGAATGACTTTTACCAAAGGTGGATTAAGTAGAGACTTTTCTGTAAACTCAAATAACCTTTTCGACTTAAATACTTTTGAAAATGCAAATAGTTTACTCGAGTTTGATCAAATCATTGATAGTTTAATTAGTTCTTCAGCAGATACAGACCAGAGTTGGATTACTTCAGAAGATACTGCTTCAACATTTTATATGAGAACTCCTTCTGCTTTTAGTTTTCAATTCGATTACCATATTTGGAATTGGTTTTATGTAAATGCAACGGGAATGTTTAACATTATTTCTAGTAAAAAAGCAACTAAGGTTAAAATCCCAAATCAGTTTTCAATTACACCAAGCTTTGATTTTGCTTGGTTTGGTATGCATTTTCCGGTGTCGTTTAATGAATACAGTGGTTTAAAAGCAGGTATTGCTACAAGATTAGGGCCTCTTACTGTAGGCATTACAGATTACAAGCCTTTATTTGCTACTGGAGAAAATAGAGGTTTGGAGTTCTATACTGGGGTTAGGATACCTGTTCTTTATGAACATCCAAAAGATGCTGATGGGGATAAGATATCAGATCGTAAGGATGTATGTAAATATACACCTGGAGTGTTGGCTTTTAACGGTTGTCCTGATACGGATGGTGACGGTATTCAAGATGAGGCCGATGATTGCCCAGAGACACCAGGGTTAAAAGAATTTAATGGTTGCCCAGATACTGATGGGGATAAGATTATAGATAAAAATGACAGTTGTCCTGATGTTGCAGGGTTAAAAGAATTTAATGGTTGTCCTGATCGTGACAATGATAGCATCATAGATAAAAATGATAGTTGTCCGGATATTGCAGGGGTAAAATATTTGAATGGTTGTCCTGATCGTGATAAAGATAGTATTGCTGATGCCGATGATGCTTGTCCTGATGCCTTTGGTCCAAAGGAAAACAACGGTTGTCCTGATACTGATAATGATGGGATCTTTGATTATTTAGATGACTGTGTGGATATTGCTGGTCCAAAAGAAAACAATGGATGTCCTTGGCCTGATACAGATAACGATGGATTGTTGGATAAAGATGATGAATGCCCATTTATTAAAGGTCCTAAGAAAAATAAAGGATGTCCTTACAAGGATACTGATGGAGATGGACTTCTCGATAAAGATGATGATTGTCCAAATACATTTGGTCCAAAAGAAAACAAAGGCTGCCCAGTCATAGAGAAAAAGGTTGCTGAAGTTCTTAAGACAGCATTTGACAATCTTGAGTTTGAAGCATCAAAAGATTTAATTAGAGAACAATCTTATGAATCACTTGATTCCTTGGCATCTGTATTACTTAAAAAGCCAGAATGGAAACTTCATATTTCTGGTCATACTGATAACAAGGGTGATGAACAAGATAACTTAGTTTTATCCAAAAAGAGAGCTGAGGCTGTTAAAGCTTATTTGATCTCTAAGGGTGTTAAAGCAGACAAACTAATTGTCGAATTCTTTGGTGAAACAAAACCAATTGCGGATAATTCCACTAGTGAAGGTAGACAGAAAAATCGTCGAGTTGAGATGGAAGTCAAGTTTGATTGATTTAACTTCTAAAATTGAAAGGTCAGTTATCTGGCCTTTCTTTTTTTATATGTATTAAATATTATTTAAAATGAGCAAAAAAAAAAGATATTTACTTTCACTTTTATCTGGTTTTTTAATGGTCTTGTCTTTTCCTTATTCAGGTAGCATGCCATTCATTTCTTTTTTTTCATGGGTTCCGATATTAATCGTTGAAAATTTAATATTAAAAAATAATATAAGATCAAAAAATATTTTAATTCATGCCCTGATAGCTTTTATTATTTATAATACTGGGGCATCTTGGTGGATATGGAATGCTGATGAATTGGGAGCTATTCTAGCAATTTTTACAAACACAATTTTGATGTCTTTTGCTTTTTATATTTTTCATTTAACAAGAAAATATATTGGACAAAAACAAGGCTTAATTTCTCTGCCATTTATCTGGATTAGTTTTGAATTTGTTCATTTTCATTGGGAAATTTCATGGCCTTGGTTGACATTGGGGAATGTATTTTCTGTATATCCTAGTTGGGTTCAATGGTATGAGTATACAGGTGTTCTTGGTGGTTCTTTATGGGTTTTAATTATCAATTTGTTATTGTTTCAGATTGTTAACATCTATTTTTTTAACAAACAATCATTTGTTAAGGAAAAGAGACGAGTCATTACATTTATTCTTGTCTTACTACTTCCGTTGTCTTACTCTTTATATTCATACATAAGCTATGTTGAGAGCTATAACCCTGCAAGTGTATTATTAATTCAACCCAATGTTGATCCTTATAACGAAAAGTTTTCAGGCACATCATTTAATCAACTTGATGAGATTATCGATATGGCAGAAACAAATTTAAATTCCAATTATAGAGGAATGCTTTCTGAAGTTGATTTTATTATTGCCCCTGAAACAGCAATAAGCAGAAACATAGTTGAACAAAACTTGACACATGATAAACACATGGAGAAAATAAAATCTTGGATGAAACATCATTCGAATTTTCATTTTTTGATTGGAAGTTTTACTGTTGATTTTTTTGACACGGTTAATTCTCGGGCAAGTCAAGAAATTCCAGATTCAGATCAATATATTGAATATTATAATTCATCATTAGGAATTGAAAATAATAAACCAACTCAAATTATTCATAAATCAAAATTAGTTCCTGGTGTTGAACAAGTTCCCTTTGGTTCTTGGCTTCAATTTTTAGATGAATTTTCAAATGATAATGGAGGAATTTCAGGTTCTTTAGGTATAGAAAATGAAGCTAAAGTAATTTCAAGTATGCATGGTATTTATGCACCAAGTATTTGTTACGAGTCTATTTATGGGGGGTTTATTGCAGAACAATGTCGAAAGGGCGCAGAAATGATTTTTGTGATTACAAATGATGGATGGTGGGGTAATACTGCTGGGCACAAACAGCATTTTAGTTTTTCTAGGTTAAGAGCTATTGAAAATAGAAGAAGTGTTGCAAGATCAGCTAATACTGGGGTTACTGGTATCATAAATCAAAGAGGAGATGTGATTAAAAAAACGAAATGGTGGACCAAAGATATTATAAGAGGAACTATTAATAAAAACGATCAAATAACTTTTTACACCAAATACGGGAATGTAATTGGACGGAGTTTTTCTTTTGTTTCCGTTCTTTTATTATTGTATTTATTTGTAAGCGTTTTAAAGAAAAAAATAGGTGTTAAATAATAAAAAAGCCAATACTTTATGTATTGGCTTTAAAAGGTTTTTGGTTTTATTATTAAGAAATTAAATCATCAAGTTTAGATGCCAATTGTGCTTTTGCAACAGCCCCAACTGATTTGTCAGCTATTTCTCCATTTTTCATAAATAAAATAGTTGGAATGCTTCTTATACCATATTTAGAAGCAATGTTAGGGTTTTCATCAACGTTTACTTTCCCAACTAATGCATTTCCTTCATATTCTTTAGAAATTTCATCGACAAGTGGCCCAACCATTCTACATGGCCCACACCATTCTGCCCAAAAATCAACCAATACAGGCTTGTCTGCTTTAATTACTAATTCTTCAAAATTATCATCTGTAAATTCTAGTGCCATAATACTTATATATTTATATTTTATATTTCATTTCAAATGTGATGCCAAATGGACAAATGTGTCATATTGACATTGTTATTGTTTATCTGTCTTCTAAATTTACATAATCCCTATTTTTATGCCCTGTATAAATCTGTCTGGGGCGTCCAATCGGATCATTGTTCTCTAGCATTTCTTTCCATTGAGAAATCCATCCAGGAAGTCTTCCCATAGCAAACATAACAGTAAACATGTCAGTAGGTATGCCAATTGCTTTATAAATTATTCCTGAATAAAAGTCTACATTAGGATATAAGTTTCTTGCTTTAAAATACTCATCTTCTAGCGCTACTTTTTCAAGTTTTTTAGCAATATCCAACATTGGGTCATTTATGCCCATTTGATTTAAAACATCATCACATGATTTTTTAATGATGTTGGCTCTTGGGTCAAAATTTTTGTAGACTCTATGTCCAAAGCCCATTAATCTGAATGGGTCATTTTTATCTTTTGCTTTTTTCACCCACTTATCAACATCACCGCCATCATGATGAATTTGCTGAAGCATTTCAATTACTGCTTGATTTGCACCACCATGTAAGGGGCCCCAAAGTGCTGATATACCAGCAGATATAGTTGCATATAAATTCGCCTGAGACGAACCAACAATTCTAACAGTTGAGGTTGAACAATTTTGTTCATGATCAGCATGAAGAATGAGTAATTTGTTTAATGCAGTTGAAACAATAGGATCAACTTTATAGTTTTCAGTGGGCATTGCATACATCATATGTAAAAAATTCTCACAATAGCCATATTCATTTTTAGGGTAAATAAAAGGATGTCGAATTGAATTTTTATATGCCCAGGCAGCTAATGTTGGCATTTTAGCAATAAGTCTGTGGATTGTTAGATCTTTCAAGTCAGAACTTCTGTATGGATCTAATGATTCAGTGTAAAAAGTAGATAATGAACAAATCATTGATGATAAAACTCCCATTGGATGTGCCTGAGATGGATATGCCTCAAAAAATCGCTTCATATCCTCATGAACAAGTGTGTGTCTATTTATACTAGATTCAAATAGCTTGTATTCCTCTTTGTTTGGAAGATCTCCATACAATAGCAAATAAGAAACCTCTAAAAATGTTGCATTTTCAGCAAGTTGTTCTATCGGATAGCCACGATATCTTAAAATTCCTTCCTCACCGTTAAGAAAAGTAATGGCACTTTTGGTAGCGCCGGTATTTTTATAACCCGAATCAAGTGTAACATAACCAGTTTCTTGACGAAACTTAGAAATGTCAATAGCTTTTTCATTTTCTGATCCTGTAATTACAGGGAGCTCATATGATTCCCCTTCTAATTCTATTTTTGCAACTTCGCTCATCTGTTTTATTATTATGCTCTAATATACTAAGTTTCGATTATTAACAGCAATTAGAAACGATAAAAACGTTCTCTTTAACTTTTTTTATGCCCTTTGCTGTTATTTAACAATTGAAAGTTCATTAATTATATTTTTTGCACCCGCATATTTGTCTATTATAAATAAAACATATCGAATGTCAACATTAATAGTTTTCTGTAAATTTTTATCAAAAATCACATCACCAGCCATCGCCTCAATATTTCCATCAAATGCAAGCCCAATTAACTCTCCTTTACCGTTTAAAACAGGAGATCCAGAGTTTCCGCCTGTAATATCATTATTGGTTAAGAAGTTAACTGGCATGTGTCCATCTTTATCAGAGTATATTCCATAATCTTTATTTTCATGTAACTCTAGCAATCTTTCCGGAAGATCAAATTCATGGTCTCCAGGTTCATACTTTCTGATTGTTCCTTTTAATGTTGTGTAAAAATTTTCTTTTGCATCATTGGTTTCATCAGGGGGTAATGGACTAACTTTTCCGTAAGTTAAACGCAATGTACTATTTGCATCAGGATATTTTATTGGACTTAAGCCTGATTTTCTCAATCCTTGAACAAGCAATCGATATGATTTAGTAAATTTTGCTTTTAGTTCAACTTCTTCTTTAGACTTACTCATGTAAATACCAACAATAGCAGATGATATTTGATACATTGGGTCTTTTGTCAATTTCTCCATTTCTGGATTTTCTAAAAATAGTTTTGCAGTTTCAGAGTTGTAAAATATGCTGTTTTTTAACATTTTCTTTATTTCATCATATACACCTGGTCCCAATACAAAATCTTCTTCATTAAAATCATTAAAAGGAAGATCATGAAGAAGTTTTGGAAGTTCAGGGTGAAGATTGGTGTAAGCAGTGTCTTTACTATATGACTTAATATAAAGTTGTAATTGAGAGCCTAACATTTCTATTTCAAGAGGTAAATGCAATGGCTCATAAAAATCTTTTATCATGTCACTAATCTGATCTTTTATTTTTTGCTTTTTTTCAGCATCCTCAATTGATAAAAAAGCACTTATATATTTGCTGAATCTGTATGGGAAAACAGAAAACTCTGATGATCTAAGTAGTATATTTAATAAATTGTCATGTATTGATTGATAATTTGTTTTTTCATAAAATTCATTAATATTAGATGTTACACAGCCATAAGTTTTTTTGTTTTTTCTTTTTTTCGCCCATTTATCAAATTCATCCTCAACTTGTTTTTTAGACTCTGACGTTTTTGCTTTTGATAATGCTTTAATCATGCCTATTCTGTTTTTCCAATAATTTGCAAGTTGAGCATATTTAGGTTCATAGTTGAGATTTACATCGGAATCTTTATTCATGTGTTTTTTTAGAATATCCATTCCAAGTTTAGATGCTTTAATCCATGCGGGATATGCATACTCCACATTTTGCGTAACCCCTTTTGATGGAAGCCATCTATTAGTTCTTCCAGGGTAACCTAAAATCATAGCGAAGTCATCTTTTTTAATACCTCCTATATTAACTGGTAAAAAATGCTTGGGTTTTAATGGCACGTTATCTGGTGAATATGCCGCGGGGTTCCCATCCTGATCAGAATAAACTCGAAACATAGAAAAATCTCCTGTATGTCGTGGCCATTCCCAATTATCTGTGTCACCACCAAATTTACCAATGCTTTTAGGTGGTGTGCCAACCAATCGAACGTCATGAAAATCTTGATAAACAAAGTAGTAATATTCGTTTCCTTTAAAGAAAGATTTAACGCTAACAACATACTTGCCATCTTCGCTGTTTTCCTTTTTTATAAGATTGATCTCTTTATTTATGATCTTGTTTCTTTCATCCTCAGACATTTTCTTGTTTACCTTGCCTAAAATTCTCTTTGAGACATCATCCATTCTGACAAAAAATCGAACATACAAAGAATTTGGCTTTAATTCTTCTTGTTTTGATTTCGCCCAAAAGCCATTGGTTAGATAATCATTTTCAGGTGATGAAAGCTCCGCAATTGAACCATATCCACAATGATGGTTGGTTAATACAAGGCCTTCTTTAGAAATGATTTCAGCAGTACAACCACCATTAAACTGAACTATTGCATCTTTTAAACTAGAATTATTAATGCTGTAAATTTCTTCAGGTGTCAATTGAAGACCCATTTCTTTCATGTCTTCAAAGTTCCTATCAATAAACATAAGGAACCACATTCCTTCATCAGCACGGGTAAAAATCCCTATGAAAAGAAAAAGGGCAAGCAATTGTGTTTTTATAGTTTTCATTTATATATTTTTTAACATTTTAAAAGTAATAAAACATTATGAATTTTGGCTATAATTGATTTAAGAAAAAATGTTAGACTCTTTGCTGTATTGTTTGTACGAAAATAGAACAGATGTAAATGCAATTAAAAACATGACAACAAAGCTGATTGAAAATAAACCAATATCAAGAGTTCCTGCTATCAAATCTTTTGTTGCTAGTACAACATTAACAACAGGAATACATGCAGTTGTTAGGTTAAGCTCTATTCCAGGGAAAAATCCAACCATCGCAGGAAGAAATACTAATATGTTCAGTGGTGTTATAATACTTTGAGCTTCTTTAAAGCTTTTTGCATAGACTGCAATAGGAATCATAATGCCAGCAAAAAAAACAATCAGAGGAAAAAGTAAAATAAAAAGAGAGATTGTAAATTTAATGCTTAAAATAGACATAATTATTTCATGCATTTCTTTATTTTTTGAAATGTCTAGGAATTCAATTGATAAGAAAAGTCCGATTAACGCAAAAGAGGCTGCAATGAAGCCTGATAGAATTACCACCCCCATTTTTCCAAAAAGAATTTGCCATCTTAAAATAGGTGTTGTCAATATGGTTTCAATTGTTCCTCTTTCTTTTTCCCCTGTAAATAAATCAATTGCAGGGTACATGCAACCAGCGAAACCAAAAGCAATAAATATGTAGGGTAATATGCCTCCTGCTATTTTACCAATCATTTCTTTATCTGTGGCTATGTTTTTATATATAGCCATTAGAGGAGTGACTTTACTTTTTTCAATTTTTAATTCCGATAATCTTTGTTGCCTAGCTTTAGTTTCAATATGATTAATGTATGATTTTGCTCTTGACTGAATTCCAATATCGGTTTGGTTAAGATATATAAGAAGTGGTGCAGGTTTTTGACTTTTTAATGTTTTTTCAAAATCAGTATTTGTATAAATCCCAATTTGAATAGTGTCAGATTTTAAATATTTAATTAAATCTACAGTGTCTTTGTAAAATAAGATTTTGAAGTTTCTGTTTTCTTCCGGCATTAAGTTAAGTTCTCGACTAATAAACCCGTCTTTGTCTGCTACAAGACCAATGTTTATTTCTTTATTTTCAGCGTCTTTTTGAAATTTACTGGAAATACCAGTAAACAGATTTAAAATAATCGGAAATAAAAGGATCGGTATCACAATCATAGTCATAATAGTTCTTCGATCTCTTAGTGTCTCTTTTAACTCTTTTTTAAAAATATTAAATATCATTTGGTTTAATTTTGTAGTCCGACAATGCGAATAAATTCTGCAGTTAAATTTTCGGCTTGCATTTGTTTTCTAAACTTATCCATCGTATCGTTATATAATAACTTTCCTTTATGAATGATTGCAATATCATCGCATAGTAAGTCAACTTCACTCATTATGTGACTAGAAAAAATAACAGTTTTACCCTTGTCCTTGCAGTCTCGTATGAGTTTTATAATGTTTTCAGCTGTTATGACATCAAGCCCACTTGTAGGCTCATCAAAAATAACAACCTCTGGATCATGAATCATAGTTCTGCAAATGGAAACTTTTTGTTTCATTCCGGTGCTGAGTTTAGCAATCCGTTTGTGTTTGAAATGGTGCATGTCCAATAGCTCATACAAATTATTGATTCTATGCTCTAGTTCTGATTTTGACACTTTATAAAGCGATGCGAAATATCTGATTAGCTCATCAGGTGTAAGCCTTGCATACAAGCCTGTAGAACCAGTTAAAAAACCAATTTTATTTCGAATTTCTTTTCCATGACTTTCAATATCTAAATTACAAATTTTGATTTGACCATCAGATGGTTTTAAGATTGTGGAAAGCATTCTCAAGGTTGTTGTTTTTCCAGCTCCATTAGGGCCTAATAATGAGAAAATTCGTCCGGGTTTACAGTTAAATGTAATATTGCAGACAGCAGACGTAAAAGTTTCTTTTGTGTTTAATTCTTTTCTTTGTGAACGGTTTAAAATAAAGTCTTTTTTCAAGTTTGCAACGGAGATCATGATATTTTTTTTTGATTTAAATACAATGTGTTGTAAAAATAAGAAGCTTAATTCAAATTATAATATATTACTTAGATTTTATCATTAAATTTGTAAACTATTTAATCTAATATGGAAAATATATTTCAAGCAGTTATTGGCGCCCCACAAGTAATAATAATTTTAGTCGTTGTTCTTCTTTTGTTCGGTGGTAAAAAAATTCCTGAACTAATGAAGGGCTTAGGCAAAGGCATCAAGGAGTTTAAAAAAGCATCAAAGGGGGAAGAAGATAATAATCAATCCGAATCTGAGGATAAATAACTCATGTATACAACTATTCTTGACATTCAAAAGGCATTGTCTTCTGGCACTACTTGTATTGAAATATTAGATTATTTCATTAACAGAATTGACAATCAAAATCAGCTAAATGTTTTTTTAGAGGTTTTTAATGAATCTGCATATGAACAAGCTAGAATTGTAGATGAGAAAATAAAAAATAAAACTCAAGGAGTGCTTGCAGGGGTTGTCATAGCAATTAAAGATAATCTTTGCTATAAAGGTCATAAAGTTTCTGCTGCTTCTAAAATTCTTGAAGGTTTTGAATCTATCTACACATCAACTGCGGTTCAGAGGCTGATTGATGAGGATGCTATTATTATTGGAAGAGTGAATTGTGATGAATTTGCAATGGGAGGATCAAATGAAAACTCTGCTTTTGGCCCAGTGTTAAATGCTGAAAATTTTGATTATGTGCCAGGAGGATCTTCTGGCGGTTCAGCTGTTGCTGTTCAATCTGGGATGTGTATAGCGGCTCTTGGAAGTGATACAGGTGGTTCTATTCGCCAGCCTGCATCATTTACTGGAACTATTGGATTTAAGCCGACTTATGGATCAATAAGTAGACATGGTTTAATTGCTTATGCATCTTCATTTGATCAAATTGGAACTTTTACAAATTGTTTAAAAGATTCGGTCATCCTTAATAATGTAATGAACGGACCAGATGAATTCGACTCTACCTGCATTCAAAGTAAAAAAGAAATAGATTTCTCAAAATTCGAAAACGCAAAACAACTAACTGTTGGCATTATTAAAGATTATAATAATGCATCCGGTTTAGATTCTGAAATAAAACAATCGATAGACAATCTTATCATTAAATTAAAAGAAGATGGGGCAGAGATAAAGGAATTTTCTTTCCCATTTTTAAAAGTTCTTGTGCCAACTTATTATGTCATAACTACGGCAGAGGCTTCGTCAAATTTATCCAGGTTTGATGG
>MDTD01127982.1_pt1 | contig 18709 bp, 18 predicted proteins | sample 811221 | NCBI WGS metagenome assembly MDTD01 (sample SAMN05326646, study PRJNA326480) | marine metagenome | isolation source: seawater | place: Pacific Ocean: South West | collected 2011 | reverse complement strand
TTCATTTGTGAATTTTATTTATCTTTCAAAATAAGATTATTATTATCATCTTTGATCAAATTTCCACCTTGATCACATTTAAATATTTTTTTGTTTGTAAATTTGTCACAAATACTTTTAAAATTTGATTTATCCATACCAATTTTGTTTAGAATTTCCTCTAGAGATTTGCCCATGTAAGATTTGGGAAATTTCCCCTCAAGTGTTTTTAATTTTTTTATTGCTTCATCCCTGGAAATTAAATTCCGTCTTATGGAATAACTTAGCTGATCTGTAGCTCTAGCAAAACCAAATTTTAAAAATTTAAAGTAATCATGAATACCGTGTTGATAATTATCAAGTTTTTCAAAATTGAAATAGCATCCTTCCAAACCCTGATCATATGATAAAAAACCATTTTTTTTAGAAACTTCAAAATTCCTGATACTATCCCACTGTTCAAAGTAACCAAGAAAAATACTTTTTATAGGAAATTTATTTAAATCTCCCTGAGAGGGATATTCATAAATGCTAAGTTCCTTTTTAGAAAAATTATGAATTTCTATCAAGTCTGACACTCTTAAACCTATTAAACCTCCAAATTCCTCCATCCATTTTCGGTCTAAATTATAATTACTTAAGGATTTCTCTGGACCGCCATATTCAATTTGAGGATTTTCACCATATAAAATTAGGGGAACTTTGTAACTTAATGCAAATTTAATTGGAGCTGTAAATATAGAAACATGCTCAGGCCAGGAAATATCACCGATTAAATCAATACAAATCTTATTAAGTTTTGCCCTCACTATAGGGCTATTAGAGATTTCAATTGTATCAAATCCTAAATTTTTAAGATTATCCAAATTTTTTCTTCCAATTTCTGAAAGGTCACAAGTTGTAGCGGTAACCAAAACTGGGTTTAAGCCTTTAGATTTTGCCCATATAGCTTGATAAGTACTATCTTTTCCGCCGCTTGAGGGGATAACACAGTCCCAATTATCACTTTTTGACTTTGCTTCCTCAATAATTTTTTCTAATTCTTTGCTTCTTTTATCCCAATCAACACTTTTTTTATTATTTTCAAAACTAACACAGGCATTACAAATACCCTCCTTATTAAAGATTTGATCTGGTCTAGTGTCAGGCATTATGCAATTTTTACAATATTTCATATTATTTTAAACCATATAGATTCTTATTGTATTTTTTTTCTAAAATTTTTAACTTATTAAATAAATTTTTTGACAATCTTCTTTTTAAAAAAATCTCTTTATAATCAGATTTTTTTTTATTTATTTTAAGCGGTAAACCTGATTGTGTTGCCTTCAGGCGGGTTTTTTTTCCATAAGATGTTTTCAAAAATTTACATATTTTTTTTAAATCTTTAAATGGATTTTCAACAAAATTTTCATATTTTATAAATAAAAATTTTTTTTTATCTTTTATTCTGGAGTATTTTTTAATTGAATTATTTATTAATTTATAAATTATAAACGCAGCTTTATTCAAATCATTCAATTTTTTGTAATTTTTCTCATGTCCATAAACATACCAAGGAATATTTTTACCTTTTTTTTTGAAACTTAGTGTAAAATTCTTCTCACCAAATTTTTTTACAAGTTTTTTTTGATGCCAAGAATAGAGTATATGATAAGGGTTTCTAAAAACTGCGATCATCTTAAAGTCAAGTTTTAGTTTATCAAATATATCAATATTTGAAAAAATCTCATGGGTCATAAATGGAAAAAAGTTTTGGGATTTTTTAATTTTTAAGAAAATATGTTCACCATCCTTTTGTAAAATTCTCTTTTTATAAAGGTTAGAATTTGCAAATCTAAAAATACTAGATTTATCATTTTTTCTAAAATTTGAGTTTCGACCTAGAAATTTGTTGTAAGTTATTTCTAAAAAAAATTTTGAAAAAAATGCTTTTGCGAATTCCATATTAATTTTTTTTAAAGCAATTCCTTCAACAATATGTTCAAGTATATAATTCATCTCAATACTTTCACTTCTCTTTAAGGAAGTGATTATATCTACCAATGCATTTTTTCCTGATCTGTTTAATCCATCTATTAAAACTATATTTTTTATCATATTTGAATACTGTTTTTTAATGCAAACTTTTCTCAATTATTTCATTCAATTTTTCTTTTATGTCTTTATCGAGGACAATAATTTCATTTCGAAAATTTTGGGTGATATTATTCCAATTCGATGAACTCATATTATAAATCTTATCAAGAGTATTGTTAAAATTATGTTTATTTAAAGAATTATCCCAAAATTGTCCGCTATTAGAATATTTGCCTGGCCATCCAAATTTATACGAGCCTAATTTACAATCATCACGAACAGTAAAAAATACTACTTTTTTCCCTACACCAAATAATTCATACCCCATTGATGAGTCACAACAAACTATCATTTTTGATTTAATTGTATTTAAATAACTTTCTTGTAAAGTCTTGTTGGCACATAATTTAAAATCAGATTTAAGAAAAAGATTGTTATAATAGGAAATTTCTTTTTTAGAATTAATTTTATCTTGATAGGCTAGATTTATTTTTAATTTAATATTTTTATTAAAAGTATATTCGTCTAAAGATTTTAATATGTCTTTTTCTACATCTTTTATTTTTTTTTGAGTTCTAAATTGAGAAATAAACATTACACTTTCGTCTTCCTCTTCATGAATCTTTTTTATATTTAGATTTCTCCCTAAATAATGATTAGTTTTTAGTGAGCCTAATATATGAATATTTGTTTTTAAATATTTTTTATACTCTTTTTCTAAATTTTTGCCCCAAATAATTAAATGATCAACTTTATGTTCTTCTTGCTTAGAGTCTAAAAGAGAAAAAATATCAGTATGATATGATCTTCCACCATTTTGAACTAATACTACAGAAATTTTTCTTTTCAAAAAACTTTTAATCAAAAAAAAATTATAATTATTATCTATATCAGAAATAAAAACCTTAGCTTTAGAAAATTTAATTAAATTACAGTAATAAATTAAATCTAAATTTTTTTTACTATTTAAATTAAAAAAATATATAAAAACAGAATAAATAAAAATAATAAAATTTTTTTTTTCGTAAGGTATAAATTCTATTTTATCTGAGAGTTTTTCATGTAAAAATTTAAATTGTTGTGAGTGAATTGAATAGCATATAACCAAAACTTCTCTTTTTTTTAAAAATCTAAAATCGAACTTGATCGATAATATTTTTTTAATTTTTTTAAGCATTATTGTTTTGAAATATTTTTGTCTAAAATTGATAATGTTATTCTTTTTTCGTTCTTCTTATAATTGCAAAATTATTTAAAAGTAGTATATCCAGATCAGATTTTATAAATGTGTTTATGGCTTGATCTGCATTTTCTACTATGGCATCTCCGTGTAAATTAAAAGACGTATTTAAAAGTAAAGGAATATTTGTAATCTTATAAAATTCTTTAATTAGATCGTGGTAATCAGGATTTATATTCTTTTTTAACATTTGTGGCCTAGTTGTTTTATCTGCAGGGTGAATCACACCTGGAATTTTATTGATAAACTTTTTTCTCGTGTCAAAAGCGACTGTCATAAATGGGGAATAGATTTTTTTTGGATTATGAATAATTTTATTAATATGTTCGTTTAAAATAGATGGGGTAAAAGGCATCCAGAAATCTCTATATTTTATTTTTGAATTTATTCTTTCTACTGACTCTTGTTTTCTTGGATCAGCTAAAATAGATCGATTACCTAGTGCTCTTTGTCCAAATTCCATTTTACCTTTACATCTTGCTACTATCAGTCCATTTGCAATCCATTGAGCAACTTGTTTATTTTTCACATTTTTTAAAATTTTAAAATTTTTGCATTTTTTTCTTATATAAATTTCAATTTCCGCATTACTAATCTCAGAGCCAAAATAAACATGATCTATTTTTTTAACTTTATTTTTCTTATCAAATTTTTTTGTTGCAAGCCATGCTGCCCCGATACCTAATGAGCCATCTCCACTAATTGGTCCTGACCAAATACTTTTTACTTTTTTTTGATCCAATAAATATTTAATCGCTTTTATATTTTGAGCTACTCCACCTGAAATTATAATATCTTGTATCTTAAATTTTTTAATACAGTTAAGCACCCATTTTTTTAAAAATCTTTCTGTACAAGTTTGAAGTCCCCATGCAATTCCATCAAATCTTTCACCGTGCAATTCTTTTCGAGAAGAAAAATATATATCTTTAAACACAGTTTTTTTAAAAATTTTATGTCCAGAAATTTTATTAAATTTTTCAAAGTGTTTTAACGATTTCTTTCCATGATACTCTTGACCATGAGGAGCTAATCCCATTACCTTGTACTCGTGTTGGCCAGGTTTCATTCCAAGTAAAAGCGTTATAAATCGGTACAATCTACCAATCATAGCGTCATTTGTTCTATAAACTTCTTTTATATTACCTTTTTTACCTATGCTGATTGTAGCAGAACTATCATCGCCTCCTCCCTCTATGGTTAAAATCAAAGATTTTGTTTTCTGCTGTTGTTGAGAAAATAAGCCATAATATTGATGACATGTTTCATGTCTAAAAACTTTAATCTGAGACTTATCAACTCCTAAATGTTTACAAATAACTTTCTTTCTTACTTCATTGTAAATATTAAGATGTTTTTTAACGTTTTTATTTGAAGTTTTTTTTACAAGTTCTTTATACGGATTGTTTAAAATTTTTGGATATTTCTTCAGCCAAATTTTAAAGTTATCAATTTCATTCAATTTTTTATTTTGGTATAATTTAGGTTTCCAGTACTTTTCATTCTGTTCTATCCAATCTTGAATAGTAAATAATGCTGCAGGTTTTGTGATTGAGTCAAAAAGTCCATTATCATAACCTGCTAGAGCTACTATATCAATTTGATTAGATTTTATTCCGGAAACCTCTAAAACTCTGTTGATTGATTTTTCTGGATAACCCGTATCTGCTTTCATCCGACTCATACGTTCTTCAGAAATTGCCGAAATAATTTTTCCGTCTTTAATCAAGCATGCATGGCTATCAATACTATCGCAAATACCAAGTATAATCATAATTTGACCTCCCTAAAATATTTATCAAAGTTCTTCATAGTCATTGAATGATAGTTTTTCATTTTATATTTGATGGTGATCAACTCTAGGTATTTCTAGTTTCTTAATTTGATGAATTTTACTAATTTTAAATGCGTTATCTTTAAAGGCAATTTCTATTTTCAATTGCTTTAAAACCTTTAAAGTATTTACATTGTAATCTCCGCGAGGATAACTAGCAGAAATTATCTGTTTACTTATAATCTTCTCTAAAATCTTTTTATTGGTCGAAAAATCCCTTTTTTGTTTTTGAAAACTTAGATTTGAAATTGAAGAATGATGCTGATGTGAATGTAAACCAATTAAATGTCCCTCTTTTGATATTTTTTTAATGTCATTTTTATTCATATATAAATCTTTGATTTTTTTTTTGTAATTAAATCTTTTCTTTTTAAATAATAACTTCATAATCATATCATATTCATTTTTTTTTAAAAATTGATCTCTTATATACCTAAATTTTAAATCTTCTAAATTATAAAACGGATAAATTTTTTTGTACTCTGAAATTTTTGGACTATTTCTTTCTATAAACCTTTTAATTTTATTTTTTGGAAAAAATTTAAATAATTCGTAGTAAAATTCAGAATAAAAAGCTTTTAAACTTTTGTAAAAATTATCTCTAAAAAATCTATTAATCTCCATTAAATTTGGTTTTTTTGTAAAAATTGAAGTAGTAATAAAAAAAAAGGATTTAATTTTAAATTTTTTTAAAATAGGAAGAGCAATTTTATATTGACATTTCAATGAGTCATCAAAAGTAAAACAAGTTTGGTTTGGTTTAATATTTCTATTCTTTATTTTTTCAATAAATTCTAATGGATCTAAAATATTTGTTTGTCCGATCTTTTTTATTATTTTTACTAAATAATCAGAGTCAATTGAACCTGGTGTGGATTTGAAAAATTTTTTATCATGAAAATAGTGAAACATGATACCCTTAATAATTTTTTTTTGATAACTCATATTCATGTTATTATTTAATTCCCTTGGGTCCAATTTTTACTCTTATTTTCCTTGCTGCCTCTAATTTTTTATCAGGTGTAAAGAATCTATCTCCAACTTTTATATTTTTAATAATATTTTTTCCACGCTCATCTAAAACTTCTTGGATAAGAATTTTATGATTTTCATTCACAGTTGATACAACAACCCAATTACCATCATTTCTTATTATTAAGCCACTAGAAAACGGATGACCTGGAATTTCCCCACCATGTAATTGAACTTTTTTAATTCTAACTTTTTTTTTATTTAAATATGTTGATGCTCCTGCATAAGGATCATCAAATGCAGAAATGAATCTGTAAATATTTAAAGAATTTAAGTTCCAATCAATCCAGCCGTGAATGTTGGTCAATAATCTTGGATTATAAGTATATAAATAATTATTCTGAAATTTTAGTTTAAATTTTTTCCCCTTTAAAAGTTTTTCAATAAAGTCTCCATAAAATTTAGGCAATTCATTAAAATGATGTTCGTAATAATCTATTGGTAAATTGTAATGTTTAGGTATTATAGATTTTTTACTAGAAATAATTGGTCCCGTATCTAATTTTTCATCAACTAAATGAAATAATTGATTAAAGATTCTATCTCCACGCATAATTTGCCAAGAAAACCCACCGCTACCCGCATCAATGGGTAATCTTGTTGGGTGGCTATTAATTAAGTTTCCTTTGAAAAATTTAGATAACTGTTTTTTTTTAATTATCCATCTCGAAGCAATTGAAATAAATAAAGTTTCTTCCAATTTGTAATTACTTAATATGTAATTTTCAAATCTTTTATCTAAATTTCTAAATATTTTTGTATTTCTTTTTTTTGCTCCTTTAGCTTGATCTGGAGAGGAAATTATCTCAGTATTTAAAGAAAATTTATCATTTATTTTTAAAAATATTTCATCTTTATTTTGTAAACTTCCTAAAAAAATAATATTTTTTAATTTTTTAAAAAAAAATTGAGAGTTTTTAATCATTTTTATTTACTAATTTTCAAAATTTTATTTGCTAAATCTTGATATTGTTTAATATTTTTCTTTAGTGATATGGGAATAGCAATAGAGGCTTTTAATAAATCATTTGTTTTTTTTACTCTATTAATTTGTTGTTTTGGTAATGCGTGATCCCAATAATATGCACAATGCCATTTTATTGCATCTGGCAAATTTTTTGTTCCAAACTTAGTTTTATTAAGAAGTTTTACTATTTGATTTCTCTTTAATTTATTTTTTTCAAAGAAGATAAAAGTATCGTAAATTATTTTGCTATTTTTTGGTATTCTTCTTAATTCGTATTTTTTTTTGAGTACTTTTTCAATTTCTAAATATCTTTTTTTATTTTCTTTTAAGATAAAATCTATTTTTTTTAATTGTACTTTTCCTACAACTGCTTGTAATTCTGTCATTCTATAATTAAAACCAACAATGCTACGACTGTCTTCTCCTCTTTTAAGTTTTGGATTATTTTCATGTCCGTGATCATGATATTCTTTGCAATATTTAAATATTTTTTTATTGTTAGTAAAAATCATACCACCTTCACCACATGTTATTGTTTTACTAAAATCATAACTCGCAACACCCACATCACCGATCGAGCCTAGGTATTTATTTTTGTACATACCCCCTACAGCCTCGCAATTATCCTCTAAAATTCTCAATTTGTATTTTTTCGCAATTTTATTAATCTCGTCCATTTCAGCAGGAACCCCTAACATATGAACAGGGATTATTGCCTTTGTTTTTTTTGTTATAAGTTTTTTCAGATCTATCGTCGACATATTCAAACTTTTGTCTACGTTAGTAATGATTGGAATAGCGCCAATATCTAAAATTGCTTCTATAGTGGCAATAAAATTAAAACCTTGAGTTATTACTTCATCTCCTCTTTTCACTCCAATAGCTTTTAAAGCAATTTTAATCGCAGCTGTTCCACTTGTTACTGCAACTGCAAATTTAGACTTAAATTTATTTCTGGAATTTGTTTCAAATTCTCTGACATGGTATTTTTTTCTAAAATTATCAAAGCCATGAGCGAAGAAAATTCCACCTTCATTAAATAAATTAACTAAAGCTTTTTTTTCTTCATCATTAATAATTTCCCATCCAGGCATTTTTTCTTTTTCGTAATATTTATTTACTGACCCCTTAAATTTAATTGTTTTTTTAAACTTTTTTCATAAAACGCAATTGCTGCTTTATCATAAAAAGATTTTTTGTCTTTAAACTGTAAAGTCCAACCCTGCCTTGGTCTTTTAGTTTTATTTCTTTTGCTTCCATGAGCCACGAGCACGTGATGAACTATAGCATCTCCAGGTTTCAATGATGGAGTATATTTTTTATATCTTTTAAGTTTATTTAAATTTTTAATTTTTTGTGAACTTCCTTTAGCAAAAGATGCAACGTGGTCATATAATCCATTTTTATGAGATCCATTAAAATAGAAAACTCCACCGTTTTTTACATCAGATGAAGATAGCGCTATCCATATGGTAAGTGCATTACTATTTTTTACTCTCCAATAAAAATTGTCTTGGTGTATAGGTGCCGGAAGACCTACTTTTTTTGGTTTAGCAAAAAGTTCACTTGCTCTAAGCTCAGGTTCACTATTTAAAAAAACTTTTACAAAATTTTTCAAATTCTTTTTTTTCGAGAATTTTTTTACCCAATCTAAATCATGCATTTTATGAAAAGAATTTACTTCTTTTGAGTCTGTAAAATTTATATCCCTACCTGAATACTTTTGCTTAGAAGATTTCAAAAATGAGTCTAATTTTTTTTTTGTTAATGTTAATTGTTTTTTATTCAGAAAGTTAGGTATTTTAACCCATCCATTCTTATCATAATTTTTTTTTATTAAGTCTATTTCTGTTTTAGTAAAATTTTTCATTTTAAATAATTCAAATATAATTAGTTTTAAGTTTTTTTTCCAACAAAATATATTGCTCTAATCCCGTTGTAGCCTCTAAATAAATATTTTGTTTTTTTCAAAAACTTTTGTATTTTATTTAGATCATTGTTTTTCATTAATTTAAGAAGTTTTTTAACCTCATGAAAAAGTTTTTTTTGTTTATCTTTCATGTACTTAAGATAATCGACTTTAATCAATTCTTTTTCATAATTTTGCATTTTTTTTTCTAATTTTGAAAAATCAATTTTTGTATTAGGTTCTATATTATTAAGGTAACCAGTCATTGAATTGTGTGAAATTGAAAATTTACTTAGTGAGTCTAATGTCTTTGGAACATCATAATTGTCCTCATTTTTATGAGACAACCAAAAAGACTCTGGAATAGTTCCAATATTATTATTTATTTTTTTATAATTAAATTTTGAAGTACTTAGCCAAGAGTCAGAAAAAATATTTGGAACTATTGGAGGATAAGAAGAATAAAGCTTAATTTTCTCATTTTCAAACCATCTTAAAAGTTCTTTAACTGATGGATCATCTTGCTTAGGGACAACGTAACGATCAAATATAATCTCTTGTCTTGTTCTTTTACTAAATTTTTGACTCCTAGAAATATCTTCTTTAAATAGTCTTTCAGAAACTTTGATCATATCTCTCCAATTTTTTGCAAATTTATAAACTAATAGTCTTTGTAGGTTATTTTGAAAACCACCTGAAGGATTGCTTAAACAAAGAATTAAATAACCATTAGGTTTTAAATATTTAACAATTTTTTTAAAAGCTTTCACTTTATTATTTGTATGGTGAATTGCACCTTGTGATACAACAATGTCAAATTTTTTTTTTGACTTAAAGTTAAATATTGATGAACGTTTAAAAGAATGATTTTTATAATTTCTAGAGTATTTTTTAAAAACTTTTTTTGCGACCTCTAAAGCTTTTATATTATTATCAACCAATGTACATTTTGCTCCCCAATTAGCAAATTGAATGGTATTCTCTCCAGTTCCAGCTCCGAAGTCGATTAAACTAAAATCTTTAAACATTTTAGGGGGAAATTGCATTAAATTATTCCAAACATAATCCTGATTATTTTGCCAAGATTTAAACTCTTTGAGGCCTTTGTTAGAAAAATGTGTTGAGGGATTTTCTTGCTGGAAAGTTTTTAAAACATTTTTTTCTACTTTTTTTAATTTATTTTTCATTTTTTATTTACAAAAATTTCTAAAATTGCTTGATTATGTATCAACGAAGCTCCGTTAGTTAGCTGTCTATTATTATCTTTATCTCTATAAGTCCAACTCCTCATCGGATCTTCTTCTCTAAAGGGAAGATCAAAATCTATTTTGAGATCTACAAAACTAAACTTTGATACGTTTCTATTTTTTTTTAACCAATTAGAAATACTTTCTCTTGAATGTTGATTCCAACCAACTTCTATTACACCTTTTTCGTAATCTTTCGAATAATTGTATTTTGTGTAAACATCTACAGGGTATTTGTTAAATAATGAGTGTACATATATTATGCCCTTATCCTTAGTCCAGTTTATCAAATTTTGTAACGTAGTTTCAAATCGATCAAAAGCTGGTAAAACTCCTAATAAAAAGGTGATATCGGAAATTTCATTTTCACATAACTTCTCATCTCTTACATCTCCAATAAAATAAGAAGTTTTTTTATTTCCAGTTTTTAATTTTGCATGTTCAATTAATGGTTGCAATATATCGTAGCCATGAATATCAGCATTGATAAAATCTTTTTGAAGCAGATAAATAAATTCTCCTGTTGCACAACCAAAATCACACATACGTCCATTAAATACTTGAGGGTTTTTAATATTCTTTTTTAATAGCTCAATTATTTGAAGAAATGAAGATTTTGGCTTATCATAGCGATCTTCATTTACATAAAAATGATCGTGAGTTCTCTGTTCTTTCATAATTCAATCAAAATAATTTTCTAGTTTACTTTCTCTTACAGTATCAAGAGTTACACAATGCAAACCCCCTGCTTGAGTACACATATGTCTCATTTTCACAGGTATAGTTTCAATTTTGTGTTGTTCAAGTACTTTAATTAGATTTTTCTGTCTCTCATCAATTAAAACTGTATTTTGATCCAATGATAAAATGTTCATACCAACCCATGGAGATGCTATTCCCTCTAAATTAGAGTTGAAACCTAATGCTTTTAATTTTGCAGATATTGGATCTTTAATATTCGATTGAAATTCTAGCTCGTGATCTGCAGTCGGTGCAACATCTTCAAACCAAATCTTGTCCCATTTATCAAATATTCTTGGACAATTTTTTTCATTAACTCTTGTGCTATTTAATAAAATCAATCCTGGCTTCAAACACATTGCGGTCGAATCAATGTGGGCAGACCTATAAAGATCTGTGGTAACATGTACTCTATAATCATTACCAAGAACTGATTTAAGCCAATTATAACCTTTCATGTTTCCTGAAGATGAAACGAGATATAGTAAATCTTTTCCCATTCTTAAAGTATTTGCCGCTTCGAATAAAATTTCATTTTCAGTTAATCTATGTAATTTCTCAACTCTTCCTTTTGTCAATTTTTTAAACTTTATATCCTCATCTGTAATGATCTCTTCTCCTTTTTTATAGTATGGTAATGAAACCTCGTTTCTAAGAAGCGGTTTTGGTGCTGCTATCCAAACAAGGCCTTCGTCAAAATAATTTTCATACCATATTTTATAAAGGGTGGTACTTTCAAAATATCTTGAGCGAACATGAGATGGTGACTCGATCAAATTATTTCCTACTACTAAATTTAAATCTCTTGCATTATAGATATTATTACCAGATGAATTCCAATCTTGAGTGGAAAAAAACTTCTCACATTTGTAAGGCTCTGGTCTAAATACTTTTGCTCCAAAATTTTCTATAGTTTTTGCTAAATTAGAAAGATCTTCCTCAACTTCATCTAAATACCATTTAGGAAAAGCATCTTTAGCGATTTTTTTAGCTTCAATTATAGTTTTTTCATCTAAATTATTATTTTTTTTCCATGTTAGCACAGCTGAGGTATTAGCAGCAGAACCCACTATTACCTCTTTTAATTTGTCCCACTCGTTATGGCTATTTAATTTAGACACTAATACGCTCCTCTTATAAATGAATTAGCTACATATAAATCTTCCTTCTGATCTATATCAATTGGCCAATTTCTATTTAAAATAAAAAAATTTGTTTTATTTTCTTTAATAAGTTTTTTAAATTTTTGTAAGAAATGTTTTCTAATTATATAGAAAGAGCCATCAATAAAAAAAAAGTTTTTTTTAAACTGTTGGCGTCTAAAAACATTTTTCTTTGTTTTTTTCAAAAATTTCCAATTTTTATTATTAATTTCTATACATTCGTATGGATGCTCTCTCATTGGTGTTACGCTAGCCATTGAAAGCATTTTCTTTTTTTTAAAAATACTTATTGCTTTCTTTACCTCTTTAAAATCTCTTATAGGAGTTGTTGGTTGTAAAATTAAAATAATATCAAAATTTAATCTTTTTGTTTCATTTACCCATTTTACACCATGTATTATTGCGTCAATGACATTGCTACTTGATTTACTGAGGGCTGACGGTCTTCTGTAAGTTGTACCAAAACCTTTTTTGGCAGAATAATTTGCAATTTTTTTATCATTAGTTGATACAAACGGATAAACTGTTTTTCCTAATTTTTTAATAGTGTCAAATGTATATTGTATCAACGGTTTTCCTGCTAGATTAATTAAATTTTTATTTTTTAAACCTACGGACCCTCCTCTAGCTGGTATAAATGCTAATATTTTCATTGATAAATTCCTACCTTGATAATAGTTGTTTTAAGGTTATTAAGTCCTTTAATTCCATTTTTGAATTAACAACCGGTATGATTGAACAAAGATGCTTTTTAAAAATATTTTTTGCTAAGATCATGTCTTTTTTTGTTAAAAATTTAAAAGATTTATTCATTATTGAAAAAGCAGTCGCATTCATATCTTTTTTATAAATAAGAGATTTCAAAATATCTCCCTCGCTAATAATTCCAATTACTTTTTTTTTCTCAATAACCAATACAGCTCTGTGAGCGTTCAAAACAATTTTTTGAATTATCGAGTTTAATTTTTCTTCTTTGTCTACAATAAAATAATTTTTTATCATACTAATAGGTCATCCTTTTAAACATTAATTTCATATCGATTTTTGTATTTAAGATAATATCTAATATTTTTTTTGATGAATTACCACTTCCATATGGATTAATTACTTTTTGTAAATTTTTTTTAAATTTGTTTGAGTCTAATTTTTTTAGAGCTTTTTTAAGATTAAAGCCCACTATTTTTTTTACATTAATAACATTATTTGCTTGAACCCGCCCGTGTTGTCTAAAACCTAAATTTATACAAGGAACCTTAAAACTAGGACTTTCAAGAATTCCTGAACTTGAATTTCCAATTATACATTTTGTATTTTTAAGTAAAATTAAGTATTCGTGTCTTGGCAAGTTATCAAATAAATAATCATCTGAACCTCTGTTTTTCATAAATTCTGATTTTATAATTGCAGATCCCGCATCATTATTAGGTGATATCCAGATTTTTTTTGCTTTTAATTTTTTTAAAAAATTAAATATATTTTTAAAATCTTTTTTAATTGGCTCAATATTAGATTGTGGTGGATGATAAATAACTAAAAAGTAATCTTTATTTATATTTATATTATATTTATTTTCAATTAGGTTAGTCTTGGTAAATTTTTTCATGTCGTTATAAAGTTCGTCAAGTTGAGGCGCGCCTACCAGTTTTATTCTAAATTTTTCCTCTCCCAGACTTACTAATCTTTTAACTGCATCTGAATTAGATGCAAAATGTAAGTGTGCAAATTTACCTATAGCATGCCTAGCTTGACCATCAATATTTCCTGACAATTCTCCTGCTTGAATGTGTGCGATAGGGATATTCATGTATGCGGCAGCTATGGTAGCAACTAAACTTTCAGATCTATCACCAGCAACAATTAACCATGTGGGTTTTTCCCTTGCTAGAGTATCTGCAAATGATTGTAATAATACACCCATTGATTTTACTGTTGTGACGTCATTATATCCATCTAGTGCCATGAAAATTTCATCATGAATTTTAAACCCATCTTTTAAAATTTCTTTTTTCGCTAATCCAAAGCTGTCTAACAGAAGCATATTAGACGCCGAAATCTTATAATTAATATTTCTCTTTTTACACTCTGATAAAATAGGTTTTATATATCCCCATTCACTTCTTGATCCTGTAAAAAATAATAATTTCATTTTAAACCCATAATTTGGCTTTTTTTAATAAGAGTATTCTTTTTGATTTTTGTTTTTGATTTCTTTCCAATTATTTTATTAATATATCTAGATGGAATTCCTGTGCCTGGTCTCTTCGACCAAATGTTTTTAATTGTAATTTTTTTTCCTTTTTCTATGTCTGTAACGGCTACTAAACTTCTTGTTGCCCACTTCCTTATTTGTTTCTCTTTTTTGTAAATTTTTTTATTTTTTCCTAACCCTTGTTCTATATTTCTTATTGATCTTACCATTTCTTTAAATTGAGAGAAACTAATTGAGACGTCTCTATCAGGGCCGTAATTTTTATTATCTAGATAAACATGTTTTTCAATTATTTTTGCTCCTAGAGCTACTGCTGCTATTGATGTTTCAATTCTATTAGTATGATCTGAATGGCCAATAGTTATTTGTTTATATTTTTTCTTCATAATCGGTATAAAACCCAAATTAATATCTTTGTAAATTGGAGGGTATTCGCTAGTACAATTCATAAAGCAAATCTCTTTATTTTTTTGAGATTTAATTATTTTGAAAATCATATCTATTTCTTTAATAGTGCTCATCCCTGTCGATAGAATCACAGGTTTATTAAATTTTAAAATTTTTTTTATAAAAGGAGTGTCTGTAAATTCTCCAGAACCTATTTTAAACCACTTAACCCCAATAGAATTTAATTCTTCTGCAGCTTTAAAACTAAAAGGAGTGCAAAGAAATTCTATTTTTTGTTTCTTACAAAAATTTTTTAATTTAACGTGATCTTCTAATTTAAGGGAATACTTCTTGAGGAACTCGTATAAAGACATACGAAAATTTGATGATTTAGGGACATCTTTAAGCATCTCTTCGTCTGCTAAATGATGCTGAAACTTGACCACATCAGCACCAGCTTTTTTAGCCATAATCACCATATCCTTGGCATTACTTAATTTCCCAAAGTGATTATCACATGCTTCTGCGATTATTAATGTTTTTTTTCTTTTTAGCATATTTGTTTAATATATTTTTTATTAATTTTTTTAAAGTTATTATTGAAATCAAAAACATAAACTTTTCTACAAAATTGTAAAATAGAATAACGATGCGCAATTATTATTATAGTTTTTTTATTTCTTAAGAGTTTGAGTGATTTAACAAAATTTTTTTCAGTTGTTACATCCAAAGCGCTGGTAGGTTCATCCAATAAAAGTATTTCTGGATTATTGTATAGCGCTCTTGCGATAGCTAATCTTTGTTTTTGACCTTCTGAAAAATTTGAACCCTTTTCATTTATTTTTGTTTTATATTTATTTGGAAGAGATTGTATGTAACTGTGGATCTGGGCTTGTTTAGAGACTGAAATTAACTTTTTAGTATCAATTTTTTTTCCACTATTTCCGAGTGTTATATTTTTTTCAATTGTGTCATCCACTAAAAAAACACCTTGAGGCACGTACCCAAAATTTTTCATCCATTGGTTTGTTTGATCATTTTTTAATTTTTTCCCGTCAATATTAATAGATCCAGTGCTTGGTTTTAAAATTCCAGAGAGAATGTCTATTAATGTTGTTTTGCCTGAGCCACTTGTGCCAGCAATACCAATAATATCTTTTTTTTTAATATCAAGATTTATGTTTTTTAAGACTTTATTTTTGGTATTAGGATATTTGAAAGAGATATCTTTAAGCGAAATTTTTTTTTCAAATTTTAATACTTTATTATTATCTGGCCCACTTTTTTTTGAAGATTTAAGCCTCAATTCAGAAAGTAAAATTTTTGCTGCGGGTAGTCCAAATCTTAACGTTTGGAGTGAAATAGAAATATTTATTATTGCTGGAAACATTCTATAGGCAGCTCCAGCAAATAAGCCCAATAAGATAATTATTTCATTTAAATCGTTATTGTTTTCAGTTTGATACAAAACAATAAAAACTAGAGAGATAATTGCTATTATTTCAAATAAATATCGAGGAAATTTAGCTAAAACATTTCTATTTCTAATGGTGTGGAAATACTTTTGTGTATAATTTTCAAATATCTGATTATACTTATTATCTTTTAAATAAATCTTAAGTATTTTAGATAAGTTAAATGCAACTTGAAGTTTATTAATTATTTTTCCCTCATACAAAGCTCTATCTTCACTCCATTTAATGAGCATTTTTCTTGATAGAAGTGAAAATATGAAAAAAGTGACTACAGACAAAATTGCAACAAATAAAAAGATTTTAGGATTAAATAAAAAAAGAATTATACTTATTGTAATTAAAACAATGAACTCTAAAATTAGATTTACAAATCTGTCTATTATATGAGTTGTAAAAATAAAAGTCTCTGTAGTAACGTTTTTAATTAAAGTTGCAGATTTGTTTTTCACAAAAAAAAGATATGGTTGTTTTAAGTAATGGTTGTATAGCTTAGTAGATAAATTTATGTTCACTTTGGAAATAAAATTTTCTTGATACCATCTGAAAAGAATTAGATAAAAGTTTTTAATTACATATACAAATAAAAAAATTAAAACAAAAAAACGTATTTTTTCAATTGAAGTCAATCCTTTAAATAAAGATATTTGATTGATAAAGTTTGAAATTTCGTTAGTTTCATTTCCGCTTAGAAAAACTAACATTGGAATTATTAAGCCTACACTTAACGTTTCAAGAAAATAAGCAATGAACATTAAAAAGAAAAGAATATGTAAATAATGTTTTTGCTCTTTTTCAATTAATGAAAAAGCATTTATATATTTGTTTATAGTTTTCATTTGTGAATTAGACAAAACTTTTTTTTGTTTTAAAATTATGCACAATTAAAGAACAAGAATGTTCATATTATGAACGTTAACGTTCAATAATTGAACTGTCAAGGGAAAAAAACAATGTATTACTGACATTTTTTGTTGTATATGTTCAGCTATGAAGCATGAAATATTTTGTACTTTAGGTCCTGGAAGCTTAAACAAGAAATTTTTGAATTTTGCAGAAAAAAATAATGTAGCATTAGTAAGACTTAATCTTTCACACCTTACGCTAAAGAATTTAATAAAAAATATCAAATTTATACAGCAGAACTCAAAACTAAAAATATGTATTGATACAGAGGGAGCTCAAATAAGAACAAAAATTAAAGGCAGTCCAATATCAGTTAAAAAAAATAAATTTTTTTTCATCAATAAAAAAAAAGGTAAATTCAAACTTTACCCGGAAAATATTTTTGATCAGTTAAAAAAAAATAATATTCTAGATATTGGTTTTAATAATTTAAAAGCCAAAATTATCGAAAAAAATAAAAATAAAATAAAATTAAGATGTATTGAACAGGGTGTCCTCGAAAATAATAAAGGAGTTCATGTAATAAATAATTCTAGAATCAAAATAAACTATCTTACCGAAAAAGATTTAGCAGCAATAGAAATAGGAAAAAAATATAAGATAAAAAACTTTGCATTATCTTTTACTAACTCACCTGAAGACATTAAAAAATTCAAAGAAAAATTAAAAAATTGTAGAACTATTTTTAAACTTGAAACAAAAAAAGCAATTAAGAATTTAAAAATTCTATTCAAAACAGCAGATGATTTTTTAATTGATAGAGGGGATTTATCCAAAGAAATAAAGATTGTAAATGTTCCAATAGTTCAAAGAAAAATATTTAAATTAAAAAATAAATTTAGAAATATAAAGATTGCTATAGCTACAAATTTTTTAGAAAGTATGATCGATAAACCATTTCCAACGCGGGCAGAAGTTAATGATATTTACAACGCTTGTGAAATGGGAGTTACAGGTTTAGTTTTAGCTGCAGAAACTGCGATTGGAAAATATCCTGAAGAATGTGTAAAATTATTAAAAAAAATAATAAAAGTTTTTAACAAAAACAAAATTAAATGAAAATTTTAATAATGGGATTGCCAGGCTCTGGTAAAACTACTCTTGCTTCAAAATTAACTCAAATTATGAACGCTCGCTGGATAAATGCAGATGAAGTTAGAAAAAAATTTAATGATTGGGATTTTTCTAGGCAAGGTGTCTTGAGACAAGCTAAACGAATGGGAGACTTGGCTGATAGCTCTCAGGAAAAAATTATTATAGCTGACTTTATATGTCCATATGAAGATGGAAGGAAACTATTTAACCCAGATTATATAATTTGGATGGACACTATTCAAAAAGGTAGAGTCCCAACTTTTGATAAAGATTTTGAAAAACCAAAAAATTATAACTTTAGAGTTAAAGATAATAAAGATAATACTGGTATCGAGAACAAAATAATTGAAGATATTAAAAATTTTTTAAACAATAAATAATCATCTAAAAAAACAAAAATTTTTTTCAGTGCATAAATCAAGCCAATTGAGCTATTAGTACTGGTCAGC
>MDTD01101064.1_pt1 | contig 18716 bp, 4 predicted proteins | sample 811221 | NCBI WGS metagenome assembly MDTD01 (sample SAMN05326646, study PRJNA326480) | marine metagenome | isolation source: seawater | place: Pacific Ocean: South West | collected 2011 | reverse complement strand
GGAAATTATTCTGTAGTTGTTATTGATGATAACAATTGTGAAGAAGAGTTGTCGGTAAATATTAGCGAGCCAATATCACCTTTATCCCTAAGTGAAACTCATATTGATGCACTTTGTGTTGCAACCGAAACTGGTTCAATTGATTTAACAATTTCTGGAGGAACTCCAAATTATTCATTTATATGGAGTAACGGAGAAACTACTGAAGATATTGGTGATCTCATGGCTGGTTCTTATGATGTTGATGTAATCGATGATAATGGGTGTTCTATTTCAAGTACTATTGATATTATGGACCCCTCTACAAGCATTTCTGCTTCGGCGAATGTAAGTCATGTTTCATGCCATGGTTTAATGGATGGAGTAATTGATTTAACTGTTACGGGCGGTAATCCTGGTTATTCATATGATTGGAATAATTCATCTACTATTCAAGATATTTCAAACTTATCTGAAGGAAATTATTATGTAACCATTACAGATGATATTGGTTGTCAGTTTTTTATCTCAGTTGATATTACTCAGCCATTAGCACCCTTATCTATTGATACAATTATCACTGATGTCGTATGTTTTAACTCTAATACTGGTGCAATTGATTTGATTGTTAGTGGAGGGACACTTCCATATTCTTACGATTGGAATAGTGGTGTTTATTTAACTGAGGATGTTATTAATATAAATGCAGGAACATATAGTGTACAGGTAACTGATGATAATGGATGTTTTATTTCTGCTGATGTTGATGTTGATCACTTGAATCCTGAAATAATAATCACACTTGATTCACACAAAGATGTAGCCTGTCATCAGGGAGATGATGCTTATATAAATGTGAATGTTGTGGGTGGAGTACCATCTTACAATTTTTCATGGAATAACAATACTTGGAATACACAAAATATCACAAATTTATCTGTAGGGCAATATTCTTTAGTTGCAACTGATATCATAGGTTGTTCAGCTAACTTTATAATCGATATAGATGAGCCTTTAGCTCCTCTTTCTCTTAATCCAGTTGTAAATCATGTCAATTGTTTTGGTGGTGATGATGGCTCTATTTCATTAAATGTTACTGGGGGTACAGCTCCTTATACTTATAATTGGAATTCTCTACCTCCAATTAGTAATCCAACTAATTTAAATGCAGGAAATTATTCAGTTGATATAGTTGATTTTAATGGATGTATAGATTCTTTTACGGTGGATATAACTGAGCCAAATTCACCATTAATTGTTACTGCTGAAACAAGCTCGCCATTATGTTTCGGAACAGCGACAGGTTCAATTGATATCACTGTTGATGGAGGAACAGCACCTTATTCATATTTATGGAATGTATCTTTTAATCAAAACAATCAGGATTTAATTGATATTCATTCTGGAACATATGATTTAAATGTTACTGATGATAACAATTGTGTTTTCTTTTTATCAGTTGATTTATTAGATGAATTTGATCCCATTGAAATCATTTCTACAATTACTCCTATTACTTGCTTTGGATTTGATGATGGTTCAATAGAGCTTGACATATCTGGAGGTAATGCTCCGTATCAATTGGTTTGGAGTGATGCAAACAATGATCAAAACAGATATTCATTAAATGCAGGTTTATATTCTTTATCAATTACAGATGATAACGGATGTGAATTGCTTTCTGATTTTATTTTAGAGCAGCCAGAAGAATTAAATGCATCATTTTCTTATGATATATCTTCAGGTTGTGCTCCCCTGACTGTAAATTTTTCAAATACGAGTCAAGGTTTATCTAATTTGTGTTTGTGGTCTTTTGGTAATGGAGATACCATAAATGGGTGTTCTGATTTATCTTATACATTTGATCAGCCTGGTTGTTATGATATTTCATTACTTACTATGGTTAATTCTGAGTGTTATGACGAAATAGTTTTGGATGAGGTTATTTGTGTTCATCCCAATCCTACGGCCTCATTTCAATCAGCTACACCCACAGTTGATTACTATTCTGGTGAATTGTCTTTATTGAATAATTCAATTAATGCAACAAGTTTTGAGTGGATTTTTGGGGATGATTCTCCGAATTCAAATGAAGTAAATCCCATTCATTTTTATCCATCAGAAACGATTGGTGAATATGAAATTACACTCATAGCATATGATGATAATGGATGTGTTGACACATCAGTTCTTAATATTTCATTACAACCTGATTTATTGGTTCATATCCCAAATACATTTACTGTAAATGGGGATAATATAAATGAGGGCTTTATGCCAGTTTTTTCAAATCCTGAAATGATAAAAAAATATCAAATAGAAATATTTAATAGATGGGGTGAGATCATATTTCAAACAAATGATGTATCAATGCCATGGGACGGAACGCATGGTCGAAAAAATCGAATGTCTCAAGAAGGTGTTTACACATGGAGAATTAAGTACACTGGGCTTGATAATATTGATGAAACATTAGTAGGGCACATAAGTTTACTTAAATAATTCTCAAATTGTAACTTCCACTCATATTTTATTGTTTAAATAATATAAATTATATGGTTTAACTTTTTTGTAATACCGACGTATTGTTTTATATTTATGACCTACTTAAACTAGTGCCAATTACAAATATGCGTAAGGCTTTTATTTTACTATTTGTTTTACAAGGATTTACACTGTTTTCTCAACTGATAGATCCTTTTACGATTAGATACTCTACTCAGCAAAAGGGTGGTATTCGATATTTGGCAAATGTTGCAGTTTCATGTGACCAATCGGGAGCAACTTGTTCAAATGCTGCCAATGATTTACCGGTAACTGGAAATTTCCCACGAGATAACAATGACTTTACACAACAATATGTTGATGTAGATGGAGTAGCCTCTACGTTTATGTCAACTAGTGATAGTTTAGATTTACCCACTTGTAGTGAGGTTTTATGGGCTGGCTTATATTGGGGAGCAAGAGTTAGTACAAGTACAAATGGTTATGCTATCCGAGAAAAAATCAAACTTTCCGTTGATAACGGCGCCTATCAAAATCTTGTTGCAGATGAGTTAATTGACTTCACTGGGACTTTTTCATATTTCTGTTTTAAGGATATTACATCAATTGTTCAGTCTAATGCAATTAATGCTAGATATACCATTGCAGACCAAATTGCTCAGACAGGATCTTCAAATCGTTGGGGTGGATGGTCAATAGTAATAGTTTATAAAAATGTTCTTGAATCTATGAGAAACTTAACTGTTTTTGATGGACTTGCAAATGTAAGTGTATTTGGATCAGGAACTAACGTGAATCAAGTAGATATTCCAGTTTCTGGATTTTTAACACCAATTTCTGGCCCAGTTTCATTTGAACTTGGTGTTATTGCTTATGATGGAGATCGACAACAGACAGGTGATGAATTAGAATTTAATGGAGTTGGCTCATATGTAAATATTTCAGATGCCATCCATAACCAAACCAATGTTTTTAATAGTACTATTTCATATGGTGGAACATTAACACCCCATAGGATACCTTCATTAAACAATACATTTGGGCATGATGCAAACATCTTTTTGCCAAATAATTCAGGATTTAATTATTTACCAAATAATGCGACAAATGGTACCATTCGTGTGTCTACAGGTGGAGAAACTATCATTACTCAAGTAATTACATCGGCAATTGATGTTTATGAACCTGATTTAAGAGCAACAGTTTACCTTGATGACATCAACGGTGGTCAAGTAGTTCCAGGTGATACACTTGAATACACCATAGTAGGGAAAAATATCGGTTCAGATCCTTCGATAAACACTTTCATGACTGATACCCTCGACATAAGAACTGAGTTTGTGCCTGGTTCTATATCTGTTGTTAGTGGCCCCAATACAGGTTCAAAAACTGACGCATATCTTGATGATCAAGGAGAATACGACTCAACAAATAGAGTAGTGGTAGTTCGTGTTGGAACTGGAGCAAATGCATCTACAGGTGGGACTATGCTGAACAGTCCTACCGGAGCAGATAGTACTCAGATTAGGTATCGAGTTACGGTAATTGATGACTGCTTATTAATAACTTGTGATAGTATTTTAGACGATCAAGCTTATATTTTTGGTGAAGGAGACATATCTGGTAACACCTACAATAATGGAGGCTTATCTGATTACACGGATGCCAATGGTTGTCCAATAGGAAGTCCGACACAATTGATTATACGAACAACTGGTTGCCCCAATGCAGAAATTGTAACAAATGCTCCTGTTTGTGTTGGAGATTCTTTATTAATGTATTGTCCACCAATGACTACTTCTATTGCTGATAGTTTAGCAATCTATTCTTGGTCAGGACCAAACGGATTTACAGATACCTTATCAGATGTATTTATTCATCCTGCTACTCTTGCTGATTCAGGGATTTACAATTTAGAGCTAAGTTTTGCGGGACTTTCTTGTATTTTGAGTTATGCAACAGATACTGTTGTTGTTAATCCCAATCCAATAATTTCACTAATTGATTCTGCAAATGTTAGTTGTTTTGGAGCTAATGATGGTTGGATTAATGTTACTTCTAGTTCAATTGCTCCTTCAACTTTAACATGGTCTAACGGAAGTACTCAAGATTCAATTTTTAATTTAGGCCCTAATACATACACTGTAAATGTAATAGACACAAATTCGTGTTCAACAGACTCTGCTTATTCAATTACAGAACCCGATAGTTTACATATTGTTCCATCGATAACTAGTGATTACAATGGTCAAAATATCAGTTGTTTTAATGCATTAGATGGATCTGTAGTTGTCTCTGCTACTGGAGGAACGACCCCTTACACCTTTTTATGGTCTAATGGCTCTACTGATTCAACAGCAAATGGCCTTTCAGAGGGAACTTACATCATAACTGTAACAGATGCCAATGGGTGTGTCAAAGTTGACTCCATAACATTAACACAGCCTTCTCAATTGATTATTGATGACTCAATAAGTTCAATTTTATGTTTTGGTGATTCTATTGGAGCTATTGATATTACAGTTTCTGGAGCTACTCCAGGATATACTTATTCATGGTCAAATGGAAGCGTTAGTCAAGATATTTCAGGGCTTACAACGGGAAGTTATTCAGTAACTGTTACCGATACAAATAATTGCCAAGAAGTTTCAACTTTAAATGTAAGCCAACCTAATGCTCCATTATCCCTTAGTGAAAACCATATTGATGTCAATTGTTTTGGAGATTCAACAGGTTCAATCAATTTGAATCCGGTAGGAGGCACACCATCATACACATATAACTGGTCCGGACCTGTAAATGGCACATCTCAAGATTTAATCAATCTTCCAACAGGTTCTTACCTTGTTGTAGTTGCTGATTCCAATGGATGTACTGATAGCTTACTAACTACTATTAATCAACCCTCTGCTCCATTGTCTTTATCTACTTTAACTATTGATAATCCTTGCCACAATGATTCAATAGGCTCTATTGATTTAACGGTTTCAGGTGGTACTGTTAATTATTCTTATTCTTGGTCAAATGGTTCAATCACAGAAGATTTATTTAATTTGCCTGAAGGTACATATAGTGTTGTGGTTACTGACAGTAATGGTTGTATTGAGTCTTCTACTGTTGCTATAAATCATCCATTTGCTCCCTTATCTTTAAGTGATACATCTTTTGCTGTTAATTGTTTTGGAGGAAGTGATGGTGCTATAGATCTATCAGTTTCAGGAGGAACGTCTCCTTATACTTACTTATGGTCAAATGGAGAAATATCACAAGATATAGATTCTTTAATAGCAGGCACTTACACAGTTATTGTTACTGATTCAAATAATTGTCAAGATAGCTTGCAGGTTATTGTTTCTGAACCGTCAGCTCCCCTTACAATAGATTCATTTACTTCATCTCCTGTTTTATGCTTTGGTGATTCAACCGGTTCGATAAACCTATCTATATCAGGAGGTACCGCACCATATGATTATAATTGGTCAAATGGAGATGTTACTCAAAATATAGATTCAATTCCAACAGGTTTGTATTCTTTTGTTGTTACAGATACAAATGGATGTACTTTAATAGATAGTATTGATGTTTTACAGCCCTCGTCGCCTCTTTCATTAACATCAATTGTTATTGATGTTTTATGTTTTGGTGGAAATAATGCTAGTATTTCAACTGTTGTTTCTGGTGGAACAACTCCATACACATACCAGTGGAGTAATTCTGAAATTACTGATAGTATAGGAGGCTTAATACAAGGTAATTATTCAATACAAGTCCTAGATAGCAATCTTTGTTCTTTGGATTCATCATTTGCTATAAATCAACCTGCAGCTCCACTTTTATTATCTGCTACATCTGAAGAGGTATTATGTTTTGGTGGTAATGATGGATCTATAGACCTTACTGTAACTGGAGGAACATTTTCTTACTCATATCTATGGAATACTCTTGACACAACTCAAGACTTAACCTCATTAAGTGTTGGAAATTATACGGTTGTTGTTACAGACAGTAATTCTTGTATTGACAGTTTATCAATTAATGTTAATCAACCATCAAATCCGTTAACATTATCTGAAACACATCAAAACGTATTGTGTTACGGTGGAAATGACGGATCTATTGATCTTTCTGTAACAGGAGGAACAAGTCCTTATGTATATTCATGGTCAACTGGAGCGCTAACAGAAGATATATCTGGACTTTCAGTTGGTTCCTATGCTGTAACAGTCACAGATAGTAATAATTGTTCAGTTACAACAATCATAAATATTTCACAACCATTAGCGCCATTATCACTCGGAACAATCATACAGGGAGTTTCTTGTTTTGGAGGTAGTAATGGAGAAATTGATTTGGTTGTTAGCGGAGGAACCATACCATACAGTTTCATTTGGTCAAATGGTTCAATAAATGAGGATTTAATTAATGTTCAAACTGGAATTTATGATGTTAATGTAACTGATTCAAATGGTTGTGCTATTAGTGGAACATACAGTGTTGGTCAACCACTTTCAGAATTATCACTTACTGAAAGTCACATTAATGTATTGTGTTTTGGAGATTCAACAGGTTCAATAAATATAAACGCTTTAGGTGGCACAGCTCCATATTCATATTTATGGGATACTGGTGCCATAACAGAGGATATCACTAATTTAATTGCCGGAACTTATACGGTTGTTGCTACTGATAGTCTTGGTTGTGATACCTCATTGACAATAATTGTCACGGAACCATTTGCACCATTATTTTTATCATCACTAGTTACCGATGTATTGTGTTTTGGAGAATCTACTGGAGCAATAGATTTAAGTGTCACCGGTGGTACACCTTCTTACTCATATTCATGGGTTAATGGTGCAAATACACAAGATATTGATTCAGTTACTATAGGAAATTACACTGTTGTAGTTACTGATGCAGCTGGTTGTGTTGATAGTTTAACTTCATCTATCACTCAACCATCATCTCCATTATTAATTACCGAAACTCATACTGATGCGTTATGTGTTGCTACTCAAACTGGATCAATTGATGCAACTGTTTCGGGAGGGTCTCCTGGTTATTCTTATTCATGGTCAAATGGCCAAACAACAGAGGATATTAATTTATTATCAGCAGGAACATATTATCTTAATGTTACTGATGCACATTCTTGTGAGGATACTATTTCTGTTACTATTCTTGACCCCTCCAATACAATTACAGCATCTGCTGTTAAATCAGATGTTTTGTGTTTTGGAGGTTTTGATGGTCAAATTGATATAACTGTTTCGGGAGGAAATCCTGGTTATTCTTACAACTGGAGTAATGGAGCAATAACTGAAGACCTCTCGAATTTATCAGAAGGAACATACTTTGTGAATATTACAGATGTTTTAGGATGTGAATTCTTTCTTTCTGTCGATATTTTACAACCAGCAGCACCTCTAAATGTTGATACCTCAATAACTGATGTTGTATGCTTTAATCAAACAACTGGAGCGATTTCTCTTACAGTTACTGGTGGAACTTTACCATATACATATTTATGGAGTACTGGGGATACAACTTCTAGTATATTTAATTTATCTGCTGGTAATTATTCTGTTATTGTAACAGATAGCAATGGTTGCGTTCAGAATTTGTCATTATCAGTTGATCAACCTTTGGCTCCTCTTTCAGTTACCGAAGTTCACCAAAATGTATCTTGTTTTGCTGGAAATGATGGATTTATTGACTTAACAGTTTCAGGTGGTGTACCGGGATATAGTTATACCTGGAACACAGGTCAAATTACTCAGGATTTGTCATCTATTATTGCTGGTAATTATTCTGTTACAGTTCAAGATAGTAATGGCTGTACAAATGTTTTACCAATTTCAATAGTTCAACCGTCAAGTGTTGTTAATGCCACACAAGTTGTTACAAATGTATCATGTATTGGTGGAAGTGATGGATATGTTGATATTTCTGTTTCAGGTGGAACACCAAATTATTCATTTTTATGGAATACGGGTGCTATTACGGAGGATTTAGCTAATGTTCCAGAGGGAGTATATTCAGTTGTCATAACTGATACAAATGGATGTACATTTGCTCTAAGTGCACAAGTAACTCAACCGATGTCTGCAGTTAGTTTATCTGTTTCAAAAACGGATGTTTTATGTCATGGAGGTGCTACAGGTACAGCGACAGTTGTTGCAAATGGGGGTACAGCTCCATACACTTATTTATGGACTAATGGTGATAACACAGGTACAGCAGATAGTCTAGTAGCAGGAAATTATACAGTTATTGTAACTGATTCTAAGGGTTGTTCTGATAGTATTTCAGTTGCCATCACTCAGCCCTCTGCTTTGGTTGCCACGACATCAAGTACACATAACTCTTGTTATGGACAAACTTCTGGTTCGGTTAGTGTGGTTGTTAGTGGGGGAGTTACTCCTTATTCATATCTTTGGAATACAGGTGCTACTTCAACATCAATTAATAATTTAGCTGCCGGTCCTTATTTTGTAACAATTACAGATGGACTTCTTTGTACTGTTACTTTTTCAGATACAGTTAATCAACCACTTGCACCACTAAATATTCAATCAGTAGTGGTTGATAATGTGTGCTTTGGAGAAGCTAATGGTAGTATTGATAATACAATTACCGGAGGCACTCCTCCTTATCAATTTCAGTGGAATAACACTGCTACATCTGAAGACCTTTCAAATCTACTTGCAGGAACTTATGACCTTACTGTTCAGGATAGTAATGGATGTATAGAGCTTTCATCTATAACTGTTGGTCAGCCTGGTTCAGGTATTTCAGCTTCAACATCTGTTGTCCCAGTTCTGTGTAATGGTGATTCTACGGGCTCAATTAACTTAACAGTATCAGGGCCAAATGCTCCATTTGGTTATTCATGGGATAATGGCGATACAACTCAAAATATTGATTCACTTCCTGCTGGCATATACATAGTTACTATAACCAATACCAATGGGTGTATAACTTCTGTATCTGATACTGTAAATGAACCTATCTCATCTATTAGTTTGTCTATTTCTGTTACAGATGTCTCTTGTAATTTTGGAGATGATGGGGCTGTTGATTTAAGCGTAATAGGAGGTTCACCACCATACACATACTTATGGTCTAATGGTGATGGATCACAAGATATTGATTCATTACAAGCTGGTAACTATACAGTCATTGTAACAGATGATTTTGGATGTCAAGATAGTATTTTGGCTAATGTATCGGAGCCTATAAATCCTCTTTCAGCATCCTTAAATATAATCAATGTTGGATGTTTTGGACAGAATTCAGGTGAAATCGATCTAACTGTAACTGGAGGAACCCCCAATTATACTTATTTGTGGAATAATAATTCTATTTCTGAGGATTTATCTGGTGTTGGAAGTGGCTTTTATTCTGTAACTATTACTGATGCTAAAGGTTGTACAACATTTATATCAGATATGGTAAATCAACCAGTATCTAATGTTCAAATAAGTGCCTTAATTTCTGATGTTACATGTAATGGTTTTAATGATGGTTCTATTGATTTATCTGTTAGTGGAGGAACCATTCCCTACACATTTTTATGGAATCATGGTCCTATAACTGAAGATGTAGATAGTTTGTCTGCAGGAGCTTATCAGGTTTTAATAACAGATTCTAATCTATGTACAAGTGTTTGGGACTTTTCAATTGATGAGCCTAATCAACCATTAATGTTGAGTTTGGTTTCTTCACCTGTCACATGTTACAATGGATCGGATGGAGATATAGACTTAACAGTTACTGGTGGTTCTCCTAACTATTTATTTACATGGAGTAATGGATTTTCATCTGAAGATGTAAATAATGTTTCTGCTGGTATTTATTCAGTCGTTGTTACAGACTTGTTAGGTTGTTCAATTCAAGATAGTATTGAAATTAGTCAACCATCAATTTACTCATTAGCGTTAAATGCAAATAATATCGGATGCTTTGGTGATTCTTCTGGTAATATTGATTTAACTGTCACAGGAGGAGCGAACCCATTAAGTTACTCATGGACTAATGGTGCCACAACCGAAGACATATCAAACTTACTTGCGGGACAATATATTGTAACAGTAACTGATTCAGTTGGATGTATTTTAACAGATTCTATTACTTTATCACAACCAACATTCCCTAATTCTTTATCCGCTGTGGTAACTGATGTTGATTGCTTTAATGCTTCAACTGGTGCAATTGATTTAACAGTTACAAGTTTCAATACAGGTTTTAATTATCAATGGGATAATGGTTTAAGTACAGAGGATTTAACAAATTTACCTGCTGGTACCTATACCGTTATAGTTACTGATGATGAGTTTTGTTCTGATACTCTTTCAATAAATGTAAATCAATCTTCTCAAATTCAAACATCTAATTTAGTTACATCAGTTTCATGTTTTAATTTATCTGACGGAAGTATTGATTTGACAGTAAATGGAGGCACTGCTCCATACACTTACAATTGGTCAAATGGAGATACACTTCAAGATATTGACAGTTTAGTTTCAGGAACTTATTTTGTTATTGTAACAGATTCTTTAGGTTGTGATGTTACTGCATCAATTGATGTTACCCAACCATCATCACCATTGGTTGTTATTGATTCAGTTGTTGATGTTACCTGTAATGGATTAAACAATGGTCAAATTTATCTTGCTGTTTCAGGAGGATCACTTCCATATTCATTTGCATGGTCTAATACTGCAACGAATCAAAATTTATTGAATGTAACCGCTGGGTTTTATCAAGTTAATATAACCGATGGAGAAGGTTGTGTTGAAACAACAGATGTGTTTGTTGAGGAACCTGATTCGGCATTGTCGATATCATTTTTAAATTCTAATGTAAATTGTTTTGGTGCAAACGATGGCTCAATAGATTTAACTGTAGAAGGGGGAACACCTGGTTATTCATATTCATGGTCAACTGGTGATACAATTCAAGATATTGATAGTTTGGTAATAGGTACATACTACGTAAATGTTGTTGATTCTTTAGGTTGTACAATAGATGACTCAACTGTTATAACTCAGCCATCTACATCACTTTCTATATTTTTAACAGCCACTCATGTATCCTGCCTTGGTTTATCTGATGGTAGTATTGATATGACAATAACTGGTGGAGTAGGGCCATATGTTGTAAATTGGAACAGTGGTCAAACAACAGAAGATATTACTTTATTGCCAGCTGGCACATATGATGTAAGTGTTCAGGATTCAAATGGATGTATAGTAACAGGTTCGATTGATGTGCTTCAACCATTATCTCCACTCAGTTTATCGGGTATATCCGTTGACGTATTGTGTTTCGGTGATTCGACAGGTGCTATAGATATTTCAGTTTCGGGTGGAACATTCCCTTATACTTATTCTTGGTCAAATGGCGGAGCAACTCAAGACTTAAATAACATTCCAGCAGGATCATACAGCCTTGATGTTACAGATTTTAATGGTTGTTTGGCAAATATTAGTTTCCCTATTTCTCAACCATCTTCAGCCATTACAATTACATTTAATACTCAGGATATACTTTGTTATGGAGATTCAACAGGTTTAATCAATATTGATGTTACCGGTGGTGCACCAGGTTACAGTTATTTGTGGTCGACTGGTGATACTATTCAGGATGTTGATTCATTATTTGCCGGTATTTACAATATTTCAGTTACAGATTCTATTGGTTGTATAGTTGATACTAATATTTCAATTATTCAACCTGCTAATCCTTTAACTATTTCTGCTGTTATTTCAAATGTTAATTGTTTTGCAGGATCAGACGGTGCTATTGATCTTTCTGTAACTGGAGGAACTGCACCTTATTCATATATCTGGGATAACGGGCTGATTTCGCAAGATATTTCATCTTTAATTGAAGGTAACTACACAGTTTCTATTATTGATTCTAATAGTTGTTCATTTGATTCTACATTTACAGTCACTCAACCATTGGCTCCATTATTTATTTCGGAATCACATACTGATATTCTTTGTTATGATGATTCGACAGGTTCAATTGATATTTCAGTTTCTGGTGGTACTTCTCCTTATTCATATCTTTGGAGTTCAGGTCAAATATCTGAGGATTTAATAGATGTTCCTTCAGGTACTTATCAAGTTGTTGTAACTGACTCTAATGGATGTACTGATAGTATTCTTGTTGTGTTAACACAACCTTTAGAACCCATAACAATTCTTGAAACACATCAAAATATTAATTGCTTCGGTAATAATAATGGAAGTATTGATATTTCAGTTTCTGGTGGTACAGGTTCATATACTTATGTTTGGTCAAATTTTGAAGTAACTCAAGATATAAGCAATTTGGTTGCGGGAACTTATACAGTAGTTGTAACTGATTCTGTTGGATGTGTTGATTCTTTAGATATTACTTTAACACAACCTAGTTCTCCCTTATTTATCTCTGTTATAGTCACAACTCCTCCTTGTAATGGTCAACCTGGCGGATCAATAGATGTTACTGTTTCTGGTGGTACAGGCCCTTATACTTATTTTTGGTCCCCCACATCAGATACTACTGAGGATTTAACAGGTATTGGCGCTGGGGTTTATCAACTTTCTGTAACTGATGCTAATTCATGTGTTGGTTTCACGGTAGTAAATGTAACAGAACCTGCTCAACCTCTTGAAGTTACTTACACAGAAACGCCAGTTTCTTGCTATGGGCTTTCAGATGGGGCTATTTTGCTTAATATTTCAGGTGGTTCTGTTCCATATTCTATTTTGTGGGATAATGGTGAAACAGGTCTTTTTGTTGATTCTTTAGCAGCAGGGATATACAATGTTGTTGTTACTGATAATAATGGATGTGTTGTTAATACTTCTGCAATTGTAACCCAACCTGAGGAAATAGCGACAGATTTCTTCTTTGATGTTTCAACCGGGTGTGTTCCTTTAACTGTCAATTTCACCAACAATAGTCAAGGAAATCCTCTTTCATGTGTTTGGGATTTTGGTAATGGAGATACATTGGTTGGCTGTGGATCTGTATCTTATACTTTTAATTTAGAAGGCTGCTATGATGTAAGTCTAACAACTTTAGCCAATACGGGTTGTTATGGTACTATGACAATGGATAGTGCTATTTGTGTAATGCCTAACCCTATCGCTTCTTTTACTTCAACTACCGCAAATATTGATTATTATACTGGTCAAATTATATTTATGAATAATTCAATAGGAGCTCAGGAATATATTTGGTTTTTCGGTGATGGCAGTCCAAATTCAAATGCAGTTAATCCATCTCACAATTACCCTCAGGAATTAGAATCTACTTATGATGTTACGCTCATTGCTATTGATACTGTATACGGATGCATTGATACTGCTATTCAAACTTTTGAACTTTTAGATGAGTTGGCTTTTTATGTTCCAAATACATTTACGATTACAGAAGATGATATTAATGAACAGTTTTTCCCTGTTTTTTCATCTCCTGCTAGTATTGAATCTTTTGACTTCAAGGTATATGATAGATGGGGTGAATTGGTTTATACATCAGGTAATATTAATGATAAATGGGATGGGACTCACGGTAATAGAAACAGACCTGCTCAAGAAGGAACTTATTCTTGGAAGTTAACCTTTACAACTAATAAAGGTATTGAAAGGTCAGTGGCGGGTCATGTTAATTTACTCAGATAAATTATCCAATCAATTGATTAAATAACTAACTATTTTTTTTTATTAATACATTCAACTGACAAATTATATGCATTACTTTTGTATCATGCATGAAAAGATTATAATATTAGATTTTGGTTCACAATATACTCAGCTAATTGCTCGTCGAATTAGAGAATTAAATGTTTATTGTGAAATTCATCCGTGGAATAAAATTCCTGAATTAGGTGTTAATGTGAAGGGGGTTATTTTATCTGGAAGTCCTTTTTCTACTTTGGATGAAAATGCGCCATCTCCAAATTTAGATTTGATAAAAGGTAAATATCCATTGTTAGGGATTTGTTTTGGTTCTCAATTTTTATCTAAAAATTATGGTGGTGAAGTTTTGCCATCAAAAATTAGAGAATATGGAAGAGCAAACTTAAGTTTTGTTGAAGATGCTTCAATATTATTAAATGGTATATCAGCTGATTCTCAGGTTTGGATGTCTCATGGCGATACCATTATTTCTGCTCCCAATGATTCTTCAGTAATCTGCAGTACAAAAGATGTTCATATTGCGGGATTTAGTTTTAAAAATGAAAAAACTTTTGGAATTCAATTTCATCCGGAAGTCTATCATACCCAAGGAGGACTTCAAATAATGAAAAATTTTATTGTTTCTATTTGTAATTGTTCACAAGATTGGACACCTACTTCATTTGTTGAAGAAACGGTTAGTGAATTGAAAAACAAACTTGGTTCTGATTCTGTAATAATGGGCTTGTCTGGTGGTGTTGATTCAACTGTAGCTTCTGTTTTATTACACAAAGCAATAGGTGAAAAATTACACTGTATTTTTGTTAATAATGGTTTGCTTAGAAAAAATGAATATAATGATGTTTTAAACAGCTATAAAAGTTTGGGCTTAAATATTAAGGGGGTTGATGCTTCTGAACAATTTTATTCCGAATTAAAAGGCATTTCAGATCCAGAAGAAAAAAGAAAAACAATAGGAAGGGTTTTTATAGAAGTTTTCGAACAAGAATCTAAATTAGTTTCCAACTCCAAATGGTTGGGTCAAGGAACAATTTATCCTGATGTAATTGAATCTGTATCAGCTACTGGCGGTCCTTCACAGACAATAAAATCACATCATAATGTTGGAGGCTTACCAGATTTTATGAAGTTGGATGTTGTTGAACCCTTGAAATTGCTTTTTAAAGATGAGGTAAGAAGAATAGGTAAATCTTTAAAGATCGACAATAAAATATTAAGTAGGCATCCTTTTCCTGGTCCCGGTTTAGGGATTCGTATTTTAGGTGATGTGACTAAAGAGAAGGTTAGAATTTTACAAGAAGTTGATCATATATTTATTAATGGTTTAAAAAAACATAATTTATATGATCATGTATGGCAAGCTGGTGCTATTTTTCTGCCGATTCAATCGGTTGGTGTGATGGGAGATGAAAGAACTTATGAAAATGCAGTGGCTTTAAGGGCTGTTTCATCTACTGATGGAATGACTGCTGATTGGTGTCATTTGCCCTATGAGTTTTTGGCAAAAGTATCTAATGATATCATAAACCAAGTTAAAGGTGTTAATAGAGTAACCTATGATATTAGTTCCAAACCTCCAGCAACTATTGAATGGGAATAGTTTGGAACGATTTTTTCAGTAAATTTGAACTTAACAATAACGATTATTAATGAAATTTATCAATAGTTTTATATTTCTATTTATTTTTTCATCATTTTTCTCTCAAAAAATTGAACTTGAAAATATTAATGGGAAATATTATTATGTCCATTTAATAGAAAAAGGAAATACATTATATCAATTAAAAAGAAAATATAATGTTGAAATAAGTGACATTATTAAAGTTAATCCAGGTCTAGAGTCACATTTAATAATAGGCCAAAGAGTTTTAGTTCCGGCATATATCAATACAATTTATCATAAAGTTAAACCATCTGAGACACTTTATTCTATATCTAGGCATTATAAAGTTTCTCTAGATTCTCTTACCAATGACAATCCTTCCTCCAAAGATGGAATTAAAATTGGGCAAACTTTAATTGTTAGAAATGCTGTCAAAAGACATGAATTAGATGATCTAATTTCAGATGATAAAAACACAAAAAGTATAGATTCTACTGAGGTTTTAGAAAATGAATTCCCAAATAATGCAGATTCATTGATAAAATATGTTGTTCAGCCAGGAGAGACTATTTACTCTATCTCTAAAAGGTATATGTGTGATTTGAATGAACTAAAGAAATTAAACAATATGATTTCTTCTAGTATAAATGATGGACAGGTTATTTTTATTCCTATTCCAACTAAAAATGGAATTAATGCCTCATACAGACACATTGAATCAGACTCTATTGTTATGAGTGGTGTTGATACTTTAATTCTTGATTCTTCATTATTATTTCCCAAAAAGGTAAAATACAATGTTGCTATTTTTCTTCCTTTATATCTGCAAAAAGGTTCCTCTAAAACCAAGCGAGAAAAAATTGAGACTTATTCTTCAATTGATTTTCTCATGGGGGCAAAATTAGCTTTGAAAGCATTGTCTAAAAAACGAAAGATAGCATTTGATGTTTATGCATATGATTATAAATCAGATTCAGCAAGTATTCATGATATTTTAGATAGACCCGAATTTGATAGTATTGATTTGGTCTTTTCACCATTTGATGCAGGAGAAGCGTTATTGGTTGCAAATTGGTGCCTATTAAATAATATTCAAATGGTTACACCAATACCAAAGGCTACAAGGTGGGTTTCAAATAACCCTATGGTATACCATTCTATACCCTCACATGAAGCGATGTTAAAGTCTTTTGCTCACAGAATGCTATCAGAAAAATATTTAAATCGTCAAGTTGTTCTAATAAATTCTGGAAATCCTAATGACGATGACCTTTTTGATGCATTTAGAGGCGTATTTTATTCTGACTCAAATAAGTTGAATAAAAAATTAATTATCTCATCAATGAATGATTTTACTGATTATTTATCTAAAGATTCAACAAGTATTCTTGTTCTTGCATCTAATAATGATGTTGTAATAACTGAATTTTTAAGTAAAATTAATTTTGACTCTAAAGTCACAATTTTTGGTAATAAACAATGGTTTAAAAATGAAAAATATGGTAAGGAGTTAATGAAATCATCAAAATTCATATATGCTGATTTTAATAATTTTAACATAAACAATCCTTCGATTAAATCTGTTCATAAAAAATACAGAGCTGCTTGGCAAGCTCATATCAATAAAATGGTTGTTCATGGTTATGATGTTGTTCATTTTTTCTCTAGTTATTTGTTGTTAAAAGATCCATATAAAAAAGGCTTGATGATGAAGTTTGATATTCAGCCTAATAAAATAAATGGAGGTTTTGAAAATGTAAGTTGTTATATTACTAGCAATAAAATAAAAGAAACCTTGAAGAAACAAAGAGAGAAGGAAGAAAAACTTAAAGTTGAAGAGTCACTCAGAAATAAAACAACTGAATAATTTTTTTTCTAATAGTTTATTTTTCTATTACTTTATCTTAAATATTCCGACAGAAATACGGCAAAGGCGATAATGATATTCATGGACAGAATGTTATAAAGTAATTATTGGTAATCAATAGTAGTTTGCTAAAAATTTAAACTTTTCAAAATTTTCTAAAGGTGATGTTATAAAAAAGTTAATTTATTTGAAGAATTAAAGCAGGCATCAAAAAACAGCCTTAATATTTAATTTTTAATAAAAACACTACTTAATTCCATACCATTTTGATGTGTTTTAACAAAATAGGTTCCTGATTTAAGGTTTCTGATGTCAATTTTTTTGGAGTTTTCTTTTAAAACTATTTTTCCATATAAATCTAAAATCACAACTTTTTGTTTTTTGTCTAAATAAATATAGTCTGATGCCGGATTAGGAAATACATTAAATGAGTGGTTAAAATTATTTTCTGAAACACTCACTGGATCTTCTTTTCTGATTTCTATATCATCAATATATAGTTTGAAACCATCATCTGTAACATTTACAAAAGCAATATATATTGTTTCATTATCAAAACCATAATCACTTAGATTTACTTCACGATTGACCCATATTGCGTTTTCTTCATTTATATTCCCTATCGTATCATTAAAACTTGTAATTTGGTTGTTTGTGGTTGATACTAGAACTAGATAATCATCAGGAAATGAAGGGTCATGAGAACGAGCATTCCAGTTTATATAATTTCCAAATGCGCCAAGTGATATTTGAGGTGTTATAAGCCATCTATTAGCTGTTCCTGCAGGTGAAAAGTATGAGGTGGATGCGGCAATGGTATCTGTTGAATCGATTGGGTCTATTGTTGTAATCCATGCAGAAGTAAATTCAGATACAGATGGATCAGGTGTATTTCCATCATTATCAACAATAGTAAAGTTTAAAGGGATTCCTTGTTGAAAATCAATATTTAATATTTGAGTCTGAAGAAATGCATTGCCAACAGACATTATGTAAATAGTTAAAAGGAAAAGTATATTTTTCATTCTGCAAAAATAATTTAATTAACTAAATGTATTAG
>MDTD01025735.1_pt1 | contig 18721 bp, 16 predicted proteins | sample 811221 | NCBI WGS metagenome assembly MDTD01 (sample SAMN05326646, study PRJNA326480) | marine metagenome | isolation source: seawater | place: Pacific Ocean: South West | collected 2011 | reverse complement strand
CCGTCGAGATCCCTCACGAGATCCTCGTAGCGAACCTCGAGGACAGGGATGGGGAGCACCCGTTTCCATAGATCCATCCAGGCTTCGTATTCCCGATGGAAACCGGCGATGTCCTCCAGCGTGTTCGACCAGGCATTGGTGCCAGGCGCGAACTTCTGAGTCCAGCACGAGAGTCCCGTGTCCATCGGGTGTCGTCGACAGTGGATGATTTTGGCCTTCGGAAACAACAACGCGATCAATCCCAGAAGGCTGAAGTTGCCCAGCTGCTTGTCTACTCGGCGTTGTGCCCTGGGGGCTCTTGATCGGGTGTCGCCCAGATAGACGTCGGCTGCTGCAGTCAGGCTGGCCTCGTTGGTTTCCTGGAGGCAGGCCGGATACGGCAGGGCTGTGGACAGCATTTCCTGCAATGCCGAAGCCAGCGTGGGCAGCGTGTCGATTTCCCCAAGTCCGGCTGCCTGCGGATGGGCATCGATGATCTGTTCGGTCAACGTCGAGCCGCTTCTGAGCATGCCGACGATGAAGATCGGAGACTCGTCCTGACACTCGGACCGAGGCAGTTCCGGGAACGACTCCGTTCCGAATACCTCTTCGGCGGCCTCACGCTGGGAGCGAGCCATCTCGACGTCCCAGTCCCCCTGCGAGAGAGCGTTGGCCTGTTGGTAGTACTCGGTCGCCTGCTGGAGATCGCCGGCACGTTCGGTCGCCAGAGCGGCCGCGAATCGAAGCGAGCGTTGATGCTCCTGATTCAGCCCATCGCCGGGCAGATGCCGTTCCGCGAGCGTTCGTGCCGCTTCGAATTCCTTCAGGCGAACCAGCGTCCGGGTCTTCACGATCGCCAGAAGCGGTGTTTCATCAACAGGGACAGTGGTTCCATCCAGAAACTTCAGGGCCTTGTCTGGTTTTCCCATTCGGAGATAGGTTTCGGCCTTGCCGGCGATGGCGCCCTCGAAGCTGCCATGGATCTTGAGTGCCCGGTCGTATCTGGCCAATGCTTCACGATGACGCCCCGTGTTGGTGAGTATCTCGGCCATCAATGCCTGATAGTCGGCTCGCTTCGAATCAAGTGAGATCGCTCGGGAAAGGACACGTTCGGCGTCCTGGAACTGCCCGACCGTGAAGTTCACATGAGCCAGCATCGCCATGGCCTCGTGATCACGGGTTCTCTTCTTGAGATGTTCCCGGCACATCGCTTCGGCGTTCACCAGATCACCGCTGTAGAGCAGGCTCGAGATCTGTTGACGGACACGTCGATCCTGTTCAGCGCTCATCGTGTCATCCCTGAACGAGCGACTCGTTGGTCTCGTAGCGATCAAGCGCCTTGAGCAGCTGCTCGATCTGCATGGGAGGCGACATGTTGGTGAGTCTTCGACGCAGGGCCGTGATCGTCTTGAATTCGGTCGGAGTCAGCAGCAGATCCTCGTGACGAGTACCCGAGGTGGCCAGATTCATGGCGGGGAAGAGCCGTTGCTCGGAGATGGAACGGTCGAGAACCAGTTCCATGTTCCCCGTTCCCTTGAACTCCTCGAAGATGATCTGGTCGGCTCGTGAGCCGGTCTCCACGAGACAGGTCGCGATGATGGTCAGCGAGCCGCCTTCCTCCGCCTTGCGAGCTGCTCCGAAGAGCTGCTTGGGGACCTCGAGTGCTCTGGAATCAACACCACCGGACATGGTCCGACCACTGCTGCCGTACTTGCGGGAATTGTTGAATGCCCGACCCAGTCTCGTCAGGGAGTCGAGCAGCACCACGACGTCCCGGCCGGCCTCCAGCTTGCATCGTGCCCGTTCGATCGCCAGCATTCCAAGCTCGATGTGGGCGTTGGTGTCCTGGTCGTTCGAGGAGGCGAGCACTTCGGCCGGCACGTTCCGGCGGAAGTCCGTGACTTCCTCGGGGCGTTCGTCGATCAGAAGCGCGACGAGCTCCACATCGGGATGCTGTTGCTTGATGCCGTAGGCGATGTTCTGCAACAGAATGGTCTTTCCAGCCTTCGGTGGCGCAACGATCAGGCCGCGGGTGCCGAATCCAATCGGACAGAAAAGATCGATGAGCCTGCAGGAAGGTGGGCATCCGGGATACTCAAGGGACATGCGTGGCTGAGGATCGATCGGGGTCAGCTGATCGAACGATTTTCGGCTGGCATATTCGTCCGGAGAAATGCCTTCGACCTCCACAATGCTCTCCACGACCGGACGGGCTTCGCCCCTTGGTCTGCCGGATCGTTTGCGAGGCCGTTTCATGACGATCTCAGCGGTGATGAACTGGCCATTGCGAAGACGGAATTCCTCGAGCATCGTGGCCGGCACCAGCGGATCGTTCTTGGTAACGATGACCCCGTTGTCGAACTGGCGAAGTCGACACTCGGTTGGAGAGGTCAAGTCCAGAATTCCGCTGGTGGTGGTTGTGGTCATGGTGTACGAAAATCGCCTGTCGGCGAATCAGCCGGTCCGGTGGCCGGGAGTTGCGAGACAATTCAATTGAATGGGTCAGTGCCTGCTCAGCTCGCCGCTGCAAGCCCTTCAGGTGCAGACAGTAGAGCAGCCAGCCGTGAGGGCGTCAAGACGGTTGTGGGGGCAGACTTCTGGCCAGTCTGGAGGCGACCTTGGCATTGGCAAGCAGAAGTTGGATATTCGCGATCAGGGAACGACCGTCGGTCTCTTCGGCCATATGGGACAGTAGATGGGGTGTTCGATCAGGGCCATCGACACCCGCCTCGTTGGCGGAGGATTCCGCCCGATCATTGGCTTCCTGCACGATTGATGCCTCCAGAACGGAGCACTCTGGAAGCGGTACGCCCAGCAGAAGCCCGCCCGAGGGATCGACCGTTTCCCAGTGGAGTCTGGCAATGTCGGCGGCTTCGGATTCAGAGTCGACTTTCAGGACGCCTGGTGCACGTTCGTCGACACCGGCAATGAAACACGGGAAGGCAGTCGTTCCGAGACCCATCACCGGGATGCCCAGAGTCTCGAGCCACTCGCGTGTCGCGACGACATCCACGATCGATTTGACGCCGGCGCTCACGACCACCACCGGCGTGCTGGCCATGACCTTCAGATCAGCAGAGACATCCGGTTGGCGAGACCAGTCGAAGTGAACGCCACCGATACCACCTGTGGCCAGTACAGATGGAGCCCGGCCTGTGACGCGTTTCATGAGCCCGGCTGCAATCAGTGCACCCGACACCGTCGTGCCGGCACTGGATCCGGAATGAAGCGCTGCCGCGATCGACGTGATCGAGGCTTTGCCTGCGGTTTCATCCTGTGCGAGTTGCTCGAGCTCATCCGGTTCGAGGCCGATGCGCCATCGACCGTCCATGATCGCAACCGTCGCGGGAATCGCGCCTTCACGTCGAACACACCGAGACATGGACCGGGCAAGCTCAAGATTGACCGGGCCTTGCAGATTCCAGTCCGGTTCGAGATCGGTGATCACATCACGACCCTGCCAGGACCAGCCTTCACGAGGCAGTCCTCGAGTCGTCACCGCCGTCTCGAGAAGCACGACGGGTGACCCGTCTGACATGGCCTGCCGTATCTCAGGATGAATGCACAGATGTTCCATTTCAGGGTTGCCCGCCAGAGGGAGAACTCAGGATCGTCTTGTTCGGAGACGTCCGCCCATTCTCTTCTTGGGCGCGGCCACGGGCACGATGCCGCCAGGGAACTTGGAGGTGTCCGAGCCGCTTTCCTTGTCAGGTGCGACGACCTTTGAACGAGACTTGGTCTCTCTCTGCTGAGTGATGGCGGCATCACTCTGCTCACGTGCCTTGCGGACCTTTTCAGGTTCCGGACCAGGCTTGAAATCGGGGAACTGCGTCTCGGGTACTTCGACATTGGTCAGTTGCTCGACCTTGTCGAGAAGTTCTCCCTGCTCGGGAGTAACGAATGCAATGGCTTTCCCCTTGCGACCACGTCGAGCGGTTCGACCGATGCGATGAACGTAGATCTCGGGGTCCTCGGGTATGTCGTAGTTGATGACCAAGGTGATGTTGTCGACATCAATGCCCCTCGCAGCCAGATCGGAGGCGACGACCACATCGGCCTTGCCGTCCCTCATCTTCTGCATCACCCGGTTCCGTTGTCCCTGCTGCATGTCGGCATGAAGCGTATGAACGTCGATTCCGTTGCGTTTGAGGTCCTGAGCGACACGGTCGACCGTGGCCTTGGTCCGACAGAAAATGATGGCGACTTCAGGTTTTTCATGTTTGATCACGTAGCGGGCAAGTCGACGCTTGTCCCAAGGCTCAACTGCCACGAACATCTGCTCGACCTGCGCAACCGTTAGCTGCTTGGCATCGGTGGCAGTCAGATCGAGCGGACTCTTCATGTACTGTCGAGCCAGCTTCTGGATTTCAGGCGAAATCGTCGCGGAGACGAAAACGGTCTGATGCTTCTGCTTCATGGAGCCCAGAATCTTGCGGATATCTTCTCGGAAACCGATGTCCAGCATTCTGTCGACTTCATCCAGAACGGCGATCTTGATCCCCTTGTAGGGAAGAAGCCCTCTGTTGTTCATGTCCATCACTCGGCCTGGTGTACCGATGATGATGTTTGGTTTGGCTTCCAGCTTCTTGGCCTGGACGGTGATCTTCTGGCCGCCATAGACGGCCAGCATCTTCAACCCGGTGTGGGCGCCGAGTTCATTGAACTCTCTGGTCACCTGAATGGCCAGTTCCCGTGTGGGGACGAGGCAAAGCCCGGCGATCGGCTGATCTGGCTGAACCCGTTCAAGAATCGGCAGGGCGAAGGCGGCCGTCTTGCCGGTTCCGGTCTTGGACTGGCCCAGAATGTCGTGGCCCTTGACGGCTTCGGGGATGAGCTGGGCTTGGATATGCGTGGGATGCTCGAACCCACAGTCCCGGATTCCCTTGCAGAGGTCGCTTGAGAGTCCCAGATCTCCAAATGTTGTTTTGGAATCGAATATTTCGTTCATGATGAGTTTGCCGCGGTTCGATTCAGTTTCGTGCGGGCGATCGTATTCGAACCGCGTGGAACGTCATGGTACGGTGACATTCCAGCCGATACAACCATATAGGGGCATTTGCTCCACGGAACCCATGCACGGTACCAGCACGCTACAGATTGACCTTGATGCCATAACCCACAACGTGGGGCAATTGCGTGCCCTGTGTGCTCCTGGTGTGCGGTTCTGTGCGGTTCTGAAGGCGGATGCCTATGGACTTGGAGCCACAGGGGTCATGAGCACGCTCAAGCAGGCTGGCAGCTCCATGTTCGCCGTTTTTTCGCCAACCGAGGCATGTGAACTGGCCGGATTCGACATGCCGATCCTGATCTTGATGCCTGTGATGGCTGAAGATATTCCAATCGAACTCATCGAGAAACTCACGGCTGGCTCAATTCATTTCGTGATTCACGACACGTCCCAGATGGAGTCGCTCGATTCCCTTGGAAGGCGACTTGGTATCGGATTACCGGTACATCTGAAGATCGACACTGGACTGCATCGTGGGGGTTGTAGTCCTCGCGACGCAGTCATCATGGTTCGTGCCATCCAGCGTTCATCTGCACTTGAATTGGCGGGGCTGATGACTCATTTCGCTCAGGCCGCATCCAGTGAACAGGTCACCTCCAATCAGATGAGGCAACTCGATGCCATCGTCGAGCATCTCTCCTCGGAGCTCTCTCCGGAGACGATCATTCATGCAGCTGGAACCTGTGGTGCCTTGCGCGGCGGTGACTATCAGGCGGACATGATTCGGATCGGCTTGGCCTGGTCCGGGCATCTGACCAATGCGGCGGGTGATTTGGGGGATCGTCTTGCAGAGCCGCTTCAGCCGGCCGTCACATGGAGGAGTCGACTTGTCCTCACCAGAATGATTGGTATTGGGGATCGAGTTGGGTACGGAGGTGACTGGGTTGCGGAACGACCTACGAGACTGGGGCTCATACCAGTGGGATACGCCAATGGCTATCCGATCGATGCGGCTACTCCAGAAGATGGTGGGCCGGGACTGGCCGTTGATCTTGTTCTCGATGATGGTGCAACGGCCATGAGTGTGCCGGTGATCGGTCGTGTGAGCATGGATCAACTCATGGTGGATCTGACCGAAGTTCCAGAAGAGATGGGGGTGGGAACACCGGTGGATCTGATTTCCAGCCGGCCGGGATCCCCATGCCAACTATCTAGTATTTCCAAGCGACTGGGAAGATCTCCACATTCGATTCTGGTCCAGATCAACAGTCGGGTTGAAAGGGTCTATGTCCACGGTGGCAATCAGTGGCAGGCTCATACCGACTCACGTCCCCAAGTGGAGATTCCCTCAACGAATGCCGTAGCGGGTTAATTCGTGCTTGTTGGCCGCCGGCAGGCTACGCTGTAGGGATGCCCCAAGGTTGTGAGCAGATCAAGAGACCCTCTGGAACCGAGCTCTCCGTCATTCGGTTGGGAGTCGTGTCCTATCTGAATACGAGGCCAATTATTCGAGGACTCGAGGCTCGGGAGGATATCGAGCTCAGGCAGGCGGTTCCAAGTCAACTGCTTGATCAGGTCGTGGATGGCAAGGTCGAGGTTGGGATGTGTTCAAGCATCGACTATCTGCGATCGCCAATACCCTTGAAGCTGCTTCGGGTGGCTCCGTTGACCTGCAATGGTGAAACGCTGACAGTCCGAATCTTCTCATCCGTTCCGATTGAAGAGATCACCCGGATCCATTGCGACACGGACAGCCACACATCGGTGGCGCTTCTCAGCATTCTGATGAAGGAAGCCTGGGGAATCGATTCCGAGATCATCGACTTCGATGCGAGTGTACGAAGTGAACCGTGGCCCGACACGGTGATGCTCATCGGGGACAAGGTCGTCAATGGTCCGCCGTCTTCAGAAACTCATCCAGTGCAGATCGATCTGGGCGAGGTCTGGAAGCAGCTCACCGGCCTTCCTTTCGTCTTTGCGCTCTGGATGACGCGTTCAGATGCCTGCGAAACGATGCTGGCTCACGTGTTTCATTCACTCAGGGACAACCTTGACCGCAATCTCCGTTCGATTGAGGAGTTCATCGAGGAGGAGGCCCGCCTCCATGACTGGCCCTTGGATCTGGCTTCCCGATATCTCAATGGTCTGATCCGCTATGAACTGGGGCCATCTGAACTGGCAGGTCTGAAGAAGTTCCATGAACTGGCGGTCAAGCACGGTCTGGTGGATGCCGGTCGTCCTCTGGAGTTGTACGAGGGTTGACGTGCCAAGAGCTCCTCGTTTTCTGGCCAGTGTGATCGCGTCGTTGCATAACGACCTGCGATTCGCCCCTGACAAGACCAAGCATCGGCAGATGGATGCGGCTGAAGAACTCATGCGGGACATCCATCCCGAGCGACTCTACCCATTGGAGTACGTGGTCTTTCGTATCACGCGATTTCGTCCCGATGCCGGTGATCTCGACGCCACCATCGTCGGCAGCGCATTGATACGAGATCTGGGGGCATTCGTTCAGGCGTTGAGTTCGGACATCGCAATGAATGCGGATCAGCCTAGAGGTCTGGCGATCGGAATCGATGAGATGGCCCGGAAGCTCGGAGTCAGTCGGCGTACGGTTCAGCGTTACAGAGGGGATGGTCTCATCCTGCATTGGGTGAGACATGAGGGTGGCCAGGCATTTCTTGGTTGTTTTCCCGACGCATTGGATCACTATCTTGAAAGGTCGCCGGCAGGAATGCGCAGAATCCGAAGCTGGTCTCGTGTAGACGAATCCGAGCGGGCATCCATCCTGAAGCGAGCCAGTCAGCTGCATGACAAGCAGGAAGCAAGTCTCCATTCGGCATCCATCACCATTGCCGCTGAGACGAAGCGAGCGGTCTCGACCATTCGTCACGTTCTGATGAGTGCGCAAAGGAACAGTCATGAACCCATCTTCTCGAGCCACGGGCCATTGACCGATCGGGATGCCGCCATTTGTGAACGATCACATGCAGTCGGCATACCCCTTTCAAGAGTGGCGGCTCGTTTTCAGAAGAGTGTGCCTGCAGTGCACAGAGCGATGCTCCGAAATCGACTGCGAAGACTCTGTAGACTGAGGCTCGATTCGGTCTGGCAGGAGACCTTCGACAGAGACGACGCCGAACAGGTGCTTCTGGACTTCCCCGCTGTGCATGAGGATCTTCCCGGGCCGGACAGCATCATCGATCTGACGGCCGAATCCACGAGCCCAGAACTGGAACACGGTGAAAGACTCGTTGTCGCGATCCAGATGCTGCTAGGTCGATCTGAAAGGAGATTGGGGGTCATCCAGGGTCAGCCCACCAGCCGCACAGTCGATTCGATCGAATCAGATATCAGATGGGTCGGTCGACTGCGGGGGAGGCTGCTTGAGCGTGTGATTCCGACGATTCTTCAGGGTTGTCAGCAGTGGCTGGGGAGACCATTGTCCGAGTTGTCGAGAAGGTCGTCGCTTCACCTGATGACTTCCTGCATAGAGGCTATATGGCCTGTCATAGAGACACTTGAGCCTCGCATGGTGGATCGGCTGGAGGCAAGATGTCTCAGTGCCGTTGATCGTCTGCTGACGGTGCGCAATCCCCCGCGTGATCTGCAGGCAGCCGCTCGGCATGAGCCCGGCAGCCTTGTTCTTCCATGGCCGGTTCGTTCACTGGTTGCCTGGCCGTGGTTGGAGCCGCAGTCTGAATGGGCCACTCGAATCCAATCGATTGGAGAGGAGGATCAGGCCCTCATTGGAATGCGATGGGGACTGGGTGGGCAATCGCCGAAATCGATCCAAGCGATCTGTGAATGCCGTGGTCTTGGTTGGACGGCGACGCAGAGGCGTCTGCATTCCATCGAGGTCGCATTGCGCACCCAAGGCAGCAGATCCATTTCGAATCGGTGAAATCGAAGCAGGGCGTCTTTGCCGTCCAAGACTATCGCTTTGAGAACTGGAAACGCTTGCGTGCACCAGGCTGTCCGGGCTTCTTGCGTTCCACGCGACGAGGGTCACGTGTCAGGAATCCATGGTCACGCAGAATCGGTTCAAGCGAGTTGTCGTAGTTCAAGAGAGCACGACCAAGGCCCAGAAGGATGGCTCCGGCTTGTCCGGTGTATCCGCCACCGCGGACATTCACCTGAATCTCGACCTGACCGCTGGTTCGTGTCGACTCGAGCACATGGAGCAGGTCCTTGTGATCACGTTCTTCCGTGAAGAAGGTGTCCATCGGCTTGTTGTTGACCACGAAGGTTCCATCGCCGGGGCGTACACGAACTCTGGCGACGGAAGCCTTTCGGCGACCGGTGCCCCAGAACCAGCCTCCTGCAGTGGCAGGTTTGGTTGCCGTTGCGGTTGCCGTCGAAGGGGTCACTGGCTCCGCTGGAATCGATGGGATCGATGGGATCGATACATCCGGAGTGGCGGTTGCTTCGGAGACCTCTGGTGTTGAGGGCTCGACTGGTGCCGGGGTGTCGTTGGCTTCGTTCGTCATGCTGTGACTTCGCTCGTCTGTTCGGGAGAACGGGGGGTTCAGGCTTCAAGTGGTTCCAGGCAGTTCGATTCATGTGGATGTTCGCTTCCGCGATACACCTTGAGCTTCTTGATCATGGCTCGACCCATGCGAGTCTTGGGAAGCATTCTTCGGACTGCCGTCTCGATTGCTCTTTCAGGGAACTTCTCCAGTTCCTGACCAAGTGTTCTCGTCTTGAGGCCACCTGGATATCCGGAGTAACGCATCAGCATTCTCTGGTCGGCTTTTCGTCCAGTGACGACGACACGTTCGGCATTAGTGACTACGACGTAGTCCCCGGTGTCAACGTGCGGTGTGTATTCGGGGCGATGCTTGCCCATGAGGACAGTGGCGATCTGGACAGCCATGCGGCCCAGAATCTGGCCGTCTGCGTCAACATGACGCCAGCGTCTCTTGATGTCACCAGTCTTGGCAAAGGTAGTCTGACGAGGCATGGAATCAACGACCTGAAAACGGTCGCCCTTACTCTTCTGCAGGGGTTTTCAAGCAGCCCCTGGTACACATACGGACAAACTGGACGAACCCATCAGGGGTCGTCCGACGAATCCACGAGGATACCGCTCCCGGGCCTCATGTCAAGGTCCGGAACCTCTGGAATGGCCCAGTTCTGAAGCTGCCGGGGGCTTCTTTGCCGTTAGGATGTCCCGCTTGGAACACCTTGAAAACAACCAGAATCAGCCCGCCAAGCCTCTGGTATCCACCACTGTGCGGCGATATCGCCTGCTGGAGGCCTTTGCTTGGCTCATTATCGCTGCCGTCATCGTCTTCAAGAGTGTTCTGCCGGCTCTCGAGCAGGTGGAATTCAACCCTCAAGAGCCCTCTGAGGGGATCAATTTGGAGGCTCAGGTCATGAAGCTGCAGGGCCAGTGGTTGCTGGCGGCCCATAACATGACCCCCGAAGAGGATCGGAAGACGCTCATCGATCAGATCAAGCTGCTTGAAGTCGGTTCTGTTGGTCAACGCCAGAGAGCTGCAGTTCTTCTCGGAGTCCTCGATGGTTCATCCGAGGCACGTGAGTCGCTTCGGAGGCTTGACGCCAGCGCAAGCGAGTATGGGATTGTCCTGTCGGAATCCCAGACCAGAGTCGATTCGATTCTCTCCCGTATTTTCTCCAAGCGGAAATCTGCCGGTCAATCGCGGAGCGATCAGTTCGGATCCATATCAACCGATGATCGGGTATTCCTCAGGAAAGAACTTGGTTGGTTTGGTGACATCGCCATCGCTCGAACCCAGTCGGGTGAGGAAGGGGTGTGGTCCGAGTATCTGTCGTCCTCGATCGGCAAGATGGTGTTGATGGTCATCGTGTTCGTTCTTGGCGGAGGGCTTGTCTTGCTAGGAGTGGTCGGTTTGTCTCTGGGGATCATCTGGTCCGTAAAGGGAAGGCTCCGCGCATTGAGCACTGGACCGTCGGGCGGCGTGTTCATAGAGACCTTTGCCTGCTGGTTGATTCTGCTTATTGTTCTGACGGGAGTACTCGGACATCTCACCGACAATGTTTCGCTTCCTCTGCTTGGAACCGTAGTTGGATTCTTTCTCAGTCTTCTGGCGATATTCTGGCTGATTCTTCGGCGCATGGGATGGTCCGAAGCCATGCGGCAGATCGGTCTTACGAGTGGCAATGGATGGTGGCGTGAAGTGCTGGCTGGTGTCGCAGGCTATGCAATGATGCTTCCCATTCTCGCAATCGGAGTCGTGGGCACTCTGTTTCTGACGATGCTCTCCAAGGCTTTGTCCGCAGCCCGAAACCCATTCGCATCCGATTCCAGCGGCGCGCATCCGATCATCGCGATGTTCGAGGATGCAAGCATTTTCGAGCTTGTACTGGTCTTCGTTACAGCCTGTGTGGCGGCGCCGATAGTGGAGGAGATAGCGTTTCGCGGGATCCTCTATCGAGGTTTGAGGAATCAGACGAGCAGGCTTTCGACCGCTCTGAGCATCACCCTCAGCGGGCTGCTGTCCGGCTTCATTTTCGCCGCCATACATCCACAGGGTTGGGTGGCCATACCTGCATTGGGCTCAATCGCTCTGGCCATGGCGCTCGCGAGGGAATGGCGTGAGAGTTTGATCGCGCCGATGACGATGCATGCGATCAACAATTCGGCGGTACTGACCTTCGTGCTGATAATGATGAGTTGATCAGGACATCACCGGACGGAGATCGTCGGTTGTACGAGATCGCCGGACATGGCGGTAATCGACACCTGTTGAGCCAGTGATTCACACAGATGGTTCAGCGACTTTGTGATGTTCTCGTTGATGTCGAAGTTGGCTGCGGGTGTTCCGTTGTCTGCGTTGATTCGCATGTTCATGTGCATGGGAACAGCTCCGAGGAACGGGAGATTCATGGCGGAAGCCATGTTCTCTGCACCACCCTTGCCGAAGAGGTCGTAGGTCTTCCCATCATCCGCCTCAAACCAGCTCATGTTCTCGACTACCCCGAGAACATGGACATCCAGTTGCTGGAACATGCGGACTGCCCGCCGTGCATCATCCTGAGCGACTCGTTGTGGTGTGCAGACGATGACCGATCCCGTCAATGGAAGCTGTTGTGCCAGTGAGAGCGGCACATCGCCGGTTCCGGGAGGAAGATCAACGAACAGGTAATCCAGTTCACCCCAGGTGGTCTGGTTCAACAGCTGTGAGAAGGCCTTGTGGGCCATCGGTCCACGCCAGATCATCGGTTTCTCGGGATCGACCAACTTGGCGATGGTCATGGCCTTGATGCCGGCGACTTCGAAGGGATCCAGCATGTTGCCTCGGGCAGTCGGCGCCATGTCGTCGAGACCAAGCATCGTTTCAAGTGATGGACCGTAGATATCACCATCCAGAAGACCGACTCTGGCGCCCATTCTGGCCAGTCCAATGGCCAGATTGACCGAGACAGATGATTTGCCAACGCCGCCTTTTCCGGCACCGACCGCGATGACATGACGTATTCCGGAAAGCGGCGAATCGGATTGTCCGGATTCGCGTCCTTTGACGTTGGCTGAAAATTCGATCTCCACCACGGGTTCATCGCTACCGATCCCCTTGGCCTTTTCGGTGATGGCGTTGACGATGTCGTCGCGTATGCGATCCTTCATGGGGCAGGCGGGAGTCGTCAATTCGACGTGTACATGGACATTCTTGTCCCGTACAACCGCCTCCTTGATCATGTTCAAGGACACTAGATCACGACCCAGATCAGGGTCCTGTACAGTCGCCAGAGCTTCCATGACATGTGTTTTTTCGAGTCTCATCGGCTTCTCTTCATCAACTGAAACCATTCCTTGGGGATGAGCAGGTGCTCGGTATCGTAGAATCATAGCGGTCAGATCGCGTGTGACTGGAGGTTTTCATGATCAAACTCAAACCTACATTCTTTCTGGCGTTGGCCACCCTTTCATGCTCTGCCCTGGCGGATACGCCGGAGTACGACCCGACGGATCCCTCTCAAGTGATAGAGGAGACACCTGATCAAACCACCGAAAAAGGACTGGCGGGCCCATCGATTGACCCTGCCAGCCTTAAGAATGAAAACGGTGGCGGACAGGGCATGATGGCAGGGGGTGGAAAGTCGGTCGAGGCAATGCTGGAGGCGCGTTGTGCTCAGTGTCATGGCGCGAAGAAGCAGAAGGCCGGTATTCAGGTCTTTCCAGTCGAGCAGATCTTCGCGGGCAGTCGAGAGGATTGGGTCGTGATCCCGGGGTCACCGGGAGAGAGCAGCCTACTCGAGAGAATAAAGCTGCCGGAGGGGCATGACGACATCATGCCACCAAGCGGGCCACCCATGACGGCCACCGAAGTCAAGCAGATCGAGGTCTGGATTCGCGAGGGTGCGGATGCGAATGCAGCACGAAGCGTAGCCGGTGGAGCCATGGTTTCCCAAGGCGGCAATCAGCGGAGTCGTTCCATTCGACCTCGTATGTGGCTTAACGAGTACCTTTCACTTGATCTGACAACGCAGCAGAGATCGTCTGCAATGAAGGCCAGCAGGGATCATCAGGCTGCCTACAGACGTTTTCAAACGAAATACGGTTCGGAATTCAAAAAGCTTCAGGAGGAGGTTCGCAAGGCCGCTCGCAGTCAGGACCCTCAATTGCAGAAACTGCGGCTCGCGTTGGAGTCCATGAAGCAGAAGCAGCCTCGATTCGAGTCGGTCCAGACGCAGCTCTGGGAGAAGCTCTCACCAACACAGCAGTCTTCCATGCGCAAAAAGCTGACAGCCCTCTCAGAGAAGCGAAACCGTGATGATGCCAACAAGCGGTCCAAGGATGGCAAGCGGGACAATCAGAGTGGTCGAAGCGGTGGGGGAACGTCGAAAACCGACGAAGCAAAGGGGGCTGGAGACTAGTGCCAGTCCGGTATCCGACTCCCTTGCCCATCGTGGCCAGCACTGATGTGGGTTAGAACTGCTATTCCGCTATTGCAGGGGGCTGCCAGTTGCCTTATGCTCATGGTTTCGTCCAAATCAAGGCACTTAGAGGGGATTTCCCTGTGACACAATCAAAGCTCGTACCTCCACATGGCGGCAAACTCGTTGACCGAATGGCATCGGCGGCTGATGCCCAGAAACTCAAGGATGCGGCGGCTTCAATGCCCTCGATCACCATGTCTGCCAAGCAGGTATGCGATCTCGAGATGATTGCAATTGGCGCGTTCAGCCCTCTCGAGGGCTTCGTGGGACCGGAGGATTTCACCTCCATCTGCACGAACATGAGGCTGAGCGATGGAACCCCGTGGCCTATCCCGATCACATTGGCGGTTGACGAAGCGACCAAGGCCAGCCTTGCCGAGGGAAATCAGGCGGCGTTGCACCACCCAGATGGAACGCTCATGGCTGTCATTGACGTCACATCGATCTATGCCCACGACAAGAAACTGGAGATCCCCAACGTCTTCGGAACCGAGGATGAAGCGCATCCAGGCGTCAAGGCTGTGGTTGAAGAAGGCGATTGGCTGGTTGGTGGTCCCGTACATGTCATCACCACCGAAGCGGAATCAGGTGATGCGGAACGATTTGAAGATCATCGTCTGCCACCTGCCAAGACAAGAGAGGCATTCGACAAGCTCGGTTGGTCGCGTGTTGCCGCCTTCCAGACTCGCAATCCGATCCACAGAGCCCATGAGTATCTCTGCAAGTGTGCTCAGGAGATCTGCGATGGCCTGCTCATTCATCCGCTTGTCGGCGAGACAAAGCCGGGAGATATTCCAGCTGATGTCCGAATGAAGTGCTACGAAACGATCATCGACCACTACTTCGTCGAGGATCGGACCATGCTGAGCGTGATGCCGGCGGCCATGCGTTATGCCGGTCCTCGTGAAGCCATCCTCCATGCCCTGATCCGTCAGAACTACGGTGCAAGCCACTTCATCGTCGGTCGGGACCACGCCGGAGTGGGTGATTACTACGGCACCTACGACGCCCAGCTGATCTTTGATCAGTTCAGTCGTGATGAGATCATGGTTGAACCGCTCAAGTTCGAGCATGCCGCCTGGAGCAACCGCGCTCAGGGCATGGTGTCCGCCAAGACATTCCCCAAGATCGAGGGAGATCAGATCTTCCTGAGCGGTACAAAGGTGCGTGAGATGCTGGGGCGTGGAGAGCGTCCACCAGGAGAGTTCAGTCGGCCGGAGGTGGCTGATGTTCTTATTGACTGGGCTGTCAGCGTCGAGGCGCCAGCCTGATCGTATTCGCGAGTTGCGGTACGGAATTTCAACACTAGATTTCAAATTTGTCAGATACAGGAAGAAGCAGAACCAATGGCTGAGCAGGTAGGAACCAATCTCACTTGGCATGATGGAAACGTTACGCGTGAAGAGCGGCAGGGTTGTCTCCAGCAGAAGGGGGCCACGCTGTGGTTCACCGGTCTATCGGGGTCAGGCAAGAGTACCGTTGCTGTTGCGCTTGAACAGGTTCTGGTACAGCGTGGACACGCTTCCTATCGTCTCGACGGCGACAATGTCCGCATGGGCCTCAACAAGAACCTCGGTTTCTCCGCTGAGGACCGAACAGAGAACATCCGTCGCATCGGCGAAGTCTGCAAGCTCTTCGCCGACTCGGGAATGATCACACTGTCCAGTTTCATCAGCCCATATGTGGCAGATCGCGATGCTGTTCGTGCGTTGCATGATGAGGATGGGCTTGATTTCATCGAGGTCTATGTCCAGGTTCCTCTGGAGGTCGCTGAAGAACGTGATCCGAAGGGGCTCTACAAGAAGGCACGTGCAGGCGAAATCAAGGGTTTCACCGGTATCGACGATCCATACGAAGAGCCATCCAAGGCCGAGATCGTCCTTCCGACCCACGAGCTGTCTGTGGAGGAATCCGTCCTCAAGCTTCTTGAGGAGTTGGAATCCAGAGGCCTTCTTTCATCCTGACGGCTGCCGGAATTCAGATCAGGTGATTCGAAGTGCGGTGGGGCTCACCCTCCGCCGTAGAGCTTCACGTCGTCGAATTCTTCCAGATCCTCGTGCGAGGCGTTGCCGAACTCGTAGTCGAATGTGCCTGTATCCGTGATCGGGCCATCGTTACGAGCCATGAACACGCCGTCTGCGCCCGCTGAAACCAGCATGTATGCGGACTTTGGTTGTCCGTATTCCGGTTGATCGGGATCATAGAACGCAGGATGGGTCAGCATGAGGGTGAGCCATCGGATCTGCTCATCGGTTGGGTCGCCACTGCCGGAGGGATCATTTCCGATCCCGCCACCTGCATTTCCATCAAAGGCGATACGGCTGCCTGGGCCTGGTGTCTGGTTCTGGGCGAAACCGAGTTCACCCAAGCGATCCGCCTGGAGATAGAGCTGCTGGCCATTGGCGCTGAAGAGCCCGGGGGTGTCCGCAGTACTCACGACCGGCCCAACAGTGCGTCCTTGCCGGAAGTACAGAATCGGTGTCTTCCAACTGTCAACCAGTTGTGGAAGCAGGTTCAACCCGCTGGGGTAGTCGGTGGTCTGCCCTTCGTTGTAGGCGAATTCGGAGTCCTTTGGGGCGAAGTAGGGGCTGTACGGCTTGCCGTTGATCAGGGGGCCTTCGCCCATCCGTGATGGGACGATCACAAGTGTCCAGCCCAGACCGGTGGCGGCATCCGTCAGTGTCATGTTGCCCAGTACATATCGGCCTTCATTCTCCGCGTCTGTACGGTACTTCTCTGCGGCGGCAATGTCGCTCTCCGGAGAGTTGTCGTTGTAGACACGATAGCCACCCATCAGATGAAGAAGGGCATTCTGTGTGCTTGAGAGCCGCAGACCGTCTCCGAGGGCGGTTTCAGGAACCACACCCGGGTAGATGTTGTGGTCCAGTGCAAAGGCATCGCAGGCAGCCCTGAACGAGTTGAGCGTTGCCGTGGTCTTTGCTCGTCGTGCCGAATCGGTAGCGGTGCCGAGGGCCACCAAGAGGATGCCCGCCAGTACCACGATGATGCTCATGACCACCATGACTTCGATGAGTGTGAAGCCGTGGATTCGTGTTCGATTTGTCTGCATATGTTCTTTCGGGAAAGGCATGCGGAGTGTCGTCCTGTCTGAATCTCACTGAACCCCCATGGGAGTTCAGCCACAATAAGAAGTCTGCCCTTCAAGGGCATCCAGTCATCTTCATCAACGTTCCGTCGCACATCGTCGCTGCCACACACAGCATACCCGTCAAATTCAAGGAGTTGCAGTCTGTGTTGCCGAATGGCCCGTGAAAAAGAGGCTGGATGCGTGTCCGGGGCCCTACAGAGCTGCTAGTCGATTGGCGGTATCAAGCTCGATGAGTTCATCCACCAGCGGCTGCATGTTTCCACCGGTCAAATCGGCCAGATTGAAGGATGAGCCCACTCGATGGTCGACGACCTGATTGTCCTTGTATCTGTAGGTCCTGATCTTCTCGGCGCGATTGCCGCTGCCGATCATCTTGTTTCTTTCCTGTGCTCTTTCGGCCTCGGCTTCAGCCCTCTGTTTCTCCCAGAGTCTGGCCTTGAGCAGTTGCCATGCCTTCTGGCGATTCTGAGATTGACTCTTTGTGTCCTGCATTCTGACCTCGACACCGGTCGGCTGATGAATGAGGTGCACAGCGGTCGAGACCTTGTTGACGTTCTGGCCTCCTGGACCGGTTGCCGTGGTGATCATTTCCTTCACATCATTCGGATCGAGATCGAGTTCCACATCTTCGGGTTCAGCCAATACGGCCACAGTGGCGGTGGAGGTATGCACGCGGCCCTGAGTTTCGGTGGCAGGCACACGTTTGACCTGATGCGTTCCGCCCTCGTAGCCAAGGCTGGCCCATGCGGCCTCGCCTGAAATGGAAATGGTCGCACTTCGACAACCACCCTGTTCGCCACCATGGAATTCAAGGTCCTCCACGGACCAGTTCTTTCGAGTCGCGAATCGTCGGTACATCTCAAGCAGATCACCAGCGAAAAGGGCGGCTTCGTCGCCACCGACACCACTTCGAATCTCCAGAATCACACTGCCGATGGTCTCATCATCTGCCATGACAAGTTTCTGTTGAAGTTGCTCAAGGAGTTTTTCCGTTGTGGTTTCCAGTGCCGGGATCTCCTCTCTGGCCATGGCGAGAAGATCCTTGTCCTGCTCGTCCTCGACCATTGAACGAAGATCCTCGATCTCCTTGATAGCCTGGCGCCAGGCTCTGAATCCCTCGACAATCGGGGCCATGGCTGCACGTCGCACGGACAGAGAACGGACCTTCCTGTGGTCGGAGAGCACGTCAGGATCAAGCAGTTCGCGTTGAACCTCGGAGTACTGCTCGTCGATCTCCTCGAGTTTTCGAAGCAGGTTTTCGTTTGGTTCTGCCATCATTACGCCTGTGATCAATCGGGTTGCGCGTGAAAAAGCCGTGTCTCATCAGAAAGACACGGCCTTGAACGTACTCGAAAAGAACTACTTGGACTTCTTCTTCTTGCTGAAGTAGTCGCCCTGGAACTTCTTCTGGAACTTCTCAACTCGGCCAGCCGTATCCACGAAGGATGATTTTCCGGTGTAGAAGGGATGGGATCCCGACCAGATCTCGACATTGAGTTCAGGAACGGTTGCGCCCACAGTCATGACGACCTCGCCTCGGTACTTGACCTGGCACTCGGGATAGAATTCGGGGTGGATTTCTTTCTGCATGTCCGTAGCTCCTGATTGCCGGCAGCCTGAGGGTTGCCGAAGCCCCATAGAGTAGGCTCATCTGGCTGGAAATCAAGTCCACGGATCCCAGACATTGCCGCACCCGCTCAGGATGGGTATCCTAGAGCTTCCGGGTCCGAAAAAGACCCTCCGATCCCCTGTAGCTCAAT
>MDTD01032719.1_pt1 | contig 18724 bp, 15 predicted proteins | sample 811221 | NCBI WGS metagenome assembly MDTD01 (sample SAMN05326646, study PRJNA326480) | marine metagenome | isolation source: seawater | place: Pacific Ocean: South West | collected 2011 | reverse complement strand
GCGGCGGCCATGGCACACATGGCCGTGAGCTACTCGGAGGGGCGGGAATCGCTGAAGTCGTTCGACTCCCTGCATGCGGAAGCCCTGAAAGCTCTGGCGACGTTGCCGGCCAGAGCACTTCGAATGGCGCAGCAGGATGCCGATGCCTATGGTCGACTCAATGAGCTCTGGAAGCTCAAGGAGGATGATCCGATCCGGGCAGAGGGATGGGATCAGGCCGTCGATGGCGCCATCGATGCCCCGCTTGATGTCATGCGGCAGGCCCACGAGATGCTCGAACTGCTCTCGAGGCTGGTGGAGGCCACCACACCCATGCTGCTGAGTGATCTGGCGGTCGCGGCGATCACGGCGGAGTCAGCAGCGCGTTCGGCCCACTGGAACGTCTCGATCAATCTGCCCAGTGTTCGCGACGCAGCCGACGCCCAACGCATCAAGGCGGATGCCGAAGGCATTCTGGAGGATTGCTCGAGGCTGACACGGTTGGTCGAACAGGGCTGTCTCGCCGATTGACCGTGAAGGACCGTCTGTGCCGATACAGGGTTCAATGGCCGATCCCCGGGACATCGTCGACATCGCCACTCTCAGGCGCAAGGAACCAGTGAAGGCACCGCCCCGCCCCTTCCTTTCGATCTGGTATCGCTGCTGCCACGTCTACGGCCGCCTCTACAAGAATGCCGCCGGTACCAAGTACCACGGTGGCTGCCCGCGTTGTGCCTCCCGGGCACACGTCCTGGTACGCCCTGATGGGACCACCAGAAGATGTTTCCAGGCCGTTGACTGATTTTCGTCGTCCGGCCCCTATGATGAGGCGTCATGATCGCCCAGACACCACCCCGAATCAGACCTGATGCCGACCCCCTCGACCCAGGGTTTCTCCGCGACATGGTCGCTGGAGCCGTGAGGCTGACACCTGAACAATCCATGCGGATCTATCGGGATATGCCTATTCAGGAACTGGGACGCTGGGCGGATGCCAGATGCCGGGCCATCCATGGTGATGAGCTCCGAACATACGTGATCGATCGGAACATCAACTACACGAATGTCTGCACGGCCAAGTGCACCTTCTGCGCCTTTCGTCGTGATGGCACCGAAGACGATGCGTACACCCTCGAGTTCGAGGAGATCCTGCAGAAGATCCGGGAACTCGTGGACATCGGTGGAACCCAGATCCTGATGCAGGGTGGCATGAATCCCGAACTCCCGCTCGAGTGGTACGAGGAACTCCTTGGAACGATTCGGGAAGCCTTCCCTCAGGTACATGTTCACGCGTTCAGTCCTCCGGAGATGATCGAGTTCGTCGACTTCTTCGATCCTCCGGGTTCGACACTCGAGGACAAGCTTCGCTGGGTGCTCACTCGACTGAAAGCAGCTGGCCTTCACACTGTCCCGGGCGGCGGCGGCGAGATCTTCGCCGATGCGGTCCGTCGAAAGATCGGTCTGGGCAAATGCGATGCCGAAGCCTGGTTGCTGACCATGAGAGTCGCTCATGAACTCGGCATGAACACCTCCGCCACGATGATGTTCGGCCACATCGAAGGCATTGCCGATCGCATCCACCACATGGACATGGTGCGCTCCTGGCAGGATCGCAGCATCATGGATTTCAGCGGTGATGGAGGCGGGCGGACGATGGCCTTCATCTCCTGGCCTTTCCAGAGGGAGAACACACCTCTGGGTCGCTGTCGGGAATGGGGCGAACACGAGAACGACGATCTGAGCCTTCCATTCCCCGGTGATGCCGTCGCTCGACTCGACGGCTCCGGTCAGAAGAGCGACCATCCCGAGTTCGGTCGCCGCATCCGACTCGCCGGCTCGAGCGATTACCTGCGTACACAGGCGCTCTCCCGACTTCATCTGGACAATGTCCATTCGATCGGAGCCAGCTGGGTGACCATGGGGCCACATATCGGTCAGGTGGCGCTGGCCTGGGGTGCCAACGACATGGGATCGGTCATGATGGAGGAGAACGTCGTCAGCGCGGCAGGCACGACCTACTGCCTCAGTGAGCCCCTGCTCTGCCATCTGATTCGTGGCGCCGGATTCACGCCTGCGCAACGAGACAACGCCTACAAGGTTCTCAAGTCACATGAAGGTCCGTCCGCACCGGACCTGCAGATCGACGATTGGTCGACCCAACGATCACAACGCCTGCATGTGGAAAACGAATCCTGCTCCGAAGGTGCCGAGGGCATCGAGGTGACCATCAGCGGCGAAAGCGCCAGCTGATCAATCCTCCGCCGCATTCTCCCGCACGAGGGCTCGGAACTTCTCGGTCAACTGGGCCGTGATGGGACCGACACCGCCATTGCCGATGACCGTCTCGTCGATCTTGTTGACACCGATGACCTCCGCAGCGGTACCGGTCAGGAATACCTCGTCGGCCTCCATGAACTCTGATATCTGATGCGGCCTCTCGACCACGGTGTATCCCATTGCCGGCGCGATCGTGTCGATGACGAAGCGGCGGGTGACACCATGCAGCATGCCGGCCGAGGTATCCGGGGTGGAGATGATGCCGTTCTTGATCAGGAAGATGTTGTCGCCCGTGCACTCGGCGACCTCACCTCGCTCATTGAGCATGATCGCCTCGAGAACACCGGCATCGATCGCCTCGACCTTGGCGAGAATGTTGTTTAGGTAGTTCAGACTCTTGATTTCCGGATTGAGGCAATCCATGGGAATGCGTCGACGCTTGGCGATCACGACGGGGAGACCATCGCGATAGAGTTCCTCCGGATACAGCGCGATGTCCGCCGCAATCACAAATGCCGTGGGCTGGTGGCAATGAAACGGGTTCAGCCCCAGGGTTCCCACGCCACGAGTGAAGACGAGGCGTATGTAGCCGTTGGTGATGTTGTTGTCGGCCACCGTCTTGCGAACAGCGTCCTCGATCTCATCCATCGACCACCTTGGCTTCAGGTAGATCTTCTCGGCCGATTCGAACATCCGCACAAGATGTGAACGCAGCTTGAAGATGCGGGAGTTGTAGACCCTGATTCCCTCGAAGCAACCATCCCCGTAGAGCAGGCCATGATCGAAGACACTGATCGAGGCGGATTCCGCAGGAACCATCTCCCCGTTGAGCCAGATCCGTCCCGAACATGGAATCCCGGCGGAAGTCTTGGGATCACAGGTTGTCACACTTTCTTGGGTTTCGGACATCTTGCAAAGTCTCCTGAACACTCATCATACGGGCAACCGCTCCGGCTGGAGCGGTTCGTTTGAATCATGGTCTACAGAAGCATATCCACGGCTTCCGCAACCCCATCGATGCCCGAATGCCGGGTCTGCTCATCACATGTGGCCAAAAGAGCTTCAGGACCTCCCGCCAAGGCGATCGAACCACCGCACCACCGCACAAGACCGGATGACCGTGGATTGCTGACGATCGCACGAACGGCCTTTCGAGGTACACCCCATTTTCGCGAAAGTGTCTGGACGGCGATGCTTCTATCCACTTTCGGGCCGACGATGTCGAGACGCCCCGGCCGATCACGATTGATCATGATCAGCTCCGTCTTCCACAAGGTCTCCCCGATCTTATCAATGACCGCATCGAGCATCTTTGGTGAGCCGGTCACCTTGCATCGAATGCAATCGTCGATTGGCTCCGGATTGCCGGGAAAACTGACCACATGCTCATTGCCGAACTTATCCTCGAAGGTGGCCATGACCGGCTGCTTGCTGAAGGAGATGTTTGATATCAGGACTCGTTGGATCTTCTCGGTAAGTTCACTGATGATCGTGGATGATGCCGGGTCCCGCTTGACAATAATGGCGCCATCGGCGGCCACGACCGGACACTCGATTCTGGACTGCAGAAGAAACTGTCTAGCTCCCTCGGGCCCCATCGACGTCGACAGCACGATCCTCACGTCGTTCTCCATAGCGCGTCTCAGCAATCGACGCAGTAATGGTTCTCCCGGTGAGATCGTATCGACATCGAGAACAATGAGACGCTCACCGAAGGTCTCTCGCTTGTTGATGCCATCGGCCATCACCAGACGCAAGGCTCTCTCGATCGAAGGGGCCATCCACTTGAATCCCTTCTTCTCCATGACCGTCGGCTTGACGCGTTGCGAGGCCAGGACCACTTCGGAACCACCACCAAGCGCGAACTTCAACGCGACCTTGGGTGCGGGAAACACGGCGGGTCGCCTGAGTTGGGCAGCCAATGCCCGGGTGAAGGTTCGATTGGTCACGGGTGTCGGCGATACCACATTGACCGGCCCGCGAATCTGTCCATCACGCAGGAACATGTCGAGCATCGCCAGAAGATCCTGCCAGACGATCCATGACACGAACTGCCGACCATTCGACAGACGTCCTCCAAGTCCGAGCTTGAAGATCTTGAGCATCTGCGGCAGTGCGCCGCCATCCCGATCCAGAATCATTCCGAATCTCATGCAGACGACCCGTGTCAGCGGCTCAGCCCGCAAGGCCTGAGTCTCCCATTGATTGCAGAGATCCGCCAGGAAGCCCTCGCCATTCTCATCGCTTTCATCAAGCTCGCGGTCCTCTCGATCGCCGTAGAAACCAATAGCAGAGGCATTGAGGAGAATATCGGGACGTTCTCGGGCGGACTCGATGGCCCGGACTATCTGATAGGTGGTGTCGACTCTGCTTTCCCTGAGAAGCTGCTTGTACGCAGGCGTCCATCTTCGATCCAGAACACCCGCACCGGCCAGATTGATCACGGCATCACAGCCGTCCACGCTGTGCTGCCAGTCACCTGGAATCATGGGGTTGGCCTCGATCACCTCCAGTGCATCGGACCAGGCCTCTACCTCAGGCAGCATGGCGTTGAGGAACCGGCTTCGAGATCGAGTGATGGCCACCACGGAATGCCTTCGCGAGAGCCGATCCAGAATCAGTCGTCGCCCGATTGTTCCACTGCCACCAGTGATGAAAATACGCATGAAGGACCTCAGATCGACACAGTGTAGGCCACAGGGGCTCGACCGCCATAATCAGGGGATTCAGTGGTCCGTTCTCTCGGGTCGCGACGGCGAGAGAGCCGATAGATACGAGGATGTCGCCCTTGCTGCTGGCCATATTGCTGTTTCCAACGAGCCAACCCGGCGAGGGCCGACTGGTTGGCCGGTTCGATTTCGAAGAGGCGACCGTTCGTCCTCTGGTGATGCCGCTCGCATTCGAACAGATCACCCAGCGAAGCGCTGGGTCGGAGTTTCCCAGCTTCGGCGACATGACGCTCACTCAGGATAGACCTGCTCAGGGACAGTTCGCCTTTCGCTTTGATCTGAAGGGAAGATCGATGGCCGCCAGAACACGTCCTGGAGCGGTGCCTGTCGAGGCTATGGTCGATCATCGGATCTCCCTGAGGGTCCGTACCAGAGATCTGGAACGTGCTGGCGTCAGGGTCGTCGGGTGGCTTGAGGATGAACTGGGCAATGAGATCGAGTCGACCCGATCCATCTCCCCCATCATTCGAGATGACCGGCAGAACCAGTGGACTCCGGTCACATTGGTTGTCCCCGGTGTCGATCGTGATGCCGCTGAGCTGGCTCTGGAACTCCAACTGGTTCAACCCGATCTGCAGAGTCGCGATTCTGAATTCGACTCCCGTAGCAAACCGCTTCTGGAGGACGTCTCGGGCCAGGCTGATTTCGACGACATCCGCATCGAACAATGGCCTCGTCTTCATCTGGCAGATGCCAGCCGAATAGGCCTGCACAAGGACGATGAACCTACCGTCCATATTCGAATCGATGACATCCCGGGAACCAATGCCCTTTGGGAACTCGATGTCGTGGATAGTGATGGAAGGATCGTCCATGAGGATGGTGGACCGATCCTCCCCGAAGGCATTGATCGCACTCTTGTTCTTCCACTGTCACGCTACGACTGGTATCAGGTGCGTGCCCGAGTCGAGGAAGCGGATCGATCGATGGCACAAGACACACTCTCACTCGCGGTGCTGCCGGATCACGGACGTCATCACGTCGCATCTCGCATACGTCTTGATCTGACCGGTCCCGAATCGACGAGCGATACCGCCGCAATGGCTGTCGATCTGCTTGGGCATCTCGGTGCAGGTGAAGCGATCATCCCGGCCTGGCATCCGGACCAGAAGTTCCGGAACTCATGGCCCGAGACCCGCGATCATGTGGACGAACTGAACAGAATCGGTATCAAGCCGGTCCTTGCCCTGAACTGGATACCACCAGAGCACCAGTCGCTTGGTCCCTTCGATGCCGATGACGCCGCCGGCCTCCTGGCGACGCGGCCGGACATTCTGGATGAAACGATCAATGCAGCGATCATCGCCTGGGGTGATGACGCTGCACGCTGGCGGGTTGGGCGACTTGGGGATGCCGACGAAGCGCAGGCGGCCGCCCGAAACGCGGTCGTCGATCGTCTTGAAGGCATGGTCGTGAACATGATGGTCGAGACACCCGACCGGCGGGCGCTCGAGGAGAACCCCCTTGAACCAGTGCGGCAACGCATGAGGACATCGGCTCACGAGCTGATTCAGGCTTGGTTCGATGATGACGGACCGATCGTGATCGATGCCCCCTGGAGACAGGGGACAAACGGCATGGAGCCAACTGCTTCATACGCACCACTTCATACGCTCATCCATGCGATGGCCCATCGAAACCGGACGGATCGAGTACCTGCTCAACCGGGCATCGAGGCCCGGCTGCTTCAGGGATCCGATCGACCCCCGGCCATCATCGTGTGGCGAACCTCGACGTCCTTCCACGAGGATTCGGTGCCCGTCATCGAGTTGCCCGAGATGGCTGGTTCCATCAGAGCCCATGATGCGTTGGGCAATACGGTCAACCTGTTCCCCGCCGGAGACCAGTGCCGCATACCCGTCGATGATCTTCCAATCGTCATCGAGGGGTTCACGCCCGAGCTGGCGAGGATGATGACGAGCCTGAACGTGCAACCGACCCGTCTTGCCGCCAGTATTCGAATTCACGATCACGTTCTTCAACTGAAGAACACCATGTCGGAATCGATGAACGGACACCTGATGATGAACACCATCGACGGAGTCACCATTCGACCCTCCATCATCGGTCTGGATCTGGCACCCGGTGAGATGATGGAAAGAGACATCGAGATCGTCGTGACCACGCCATTGCCGGATGGGGACATGCCTCTGGAATGGGAAGCTCGACTCGACTCGGGACGAAGGTTGCCGATGACCACTTGGATCGATGTCGGAATGCCTGAGCTAGATGTCGTCTGGAGTCGGCGATCAACACCCGGTGAGCCTGATCTGGTCATCGATCTTCACGTCACTAACCTTGGAACTGAACCACGCTATCTGGATGCTTCGCTCTCACATCCCGAGTTGGACATGCTCAAGCCAACCGAGCTTCGCATCGAACCCGCCGGCGAACTCGTTCAGTCTTTCCGTATACCCGGCGGCACGGAGCTGCTCAAGTATGGTCATGTCGCCATGCTTCTCTCGGATCGGGAGGGAACGGGGCGACTCCGTAACCTGCTGCCACTCGTCGGTCCCTCGAGAACAGCGGTCGTTGGTGATGGTTCGACGCCCTAGCGTCCCATCAGTTGACACTGACGTTGTAATCACCATCCGCACGATGCTGTCGGCTTGCTAGCAGAAGCAGATGTTCCAGCCTGAGCAGTTCGGAACGAATGATGTCAGCCCGGCCGGTGACCGACGATTCGGCCAGGATCGCGTAGCGTTGATCGGTATCCCGGACGAGCGCCGCTGCGATTATCTCCAGAAGAGTCGGTGTATCGAACTGCTGGGATTCCATGCATTTCAGAACCATGCCGACCGATTGCATGCGACTGAGGTCCGTATCACACAGCAATGATTCGAACTCTGCACGGACATTATCCAACTGGATGGAATCCGAACCTTGATCCAACAAAGGCTTGAGATACGCGGATCGATAGAGCGTCGAGCCCTCCGGCTCGACCATGGTGTCGATCCTTGCACGACAGATGCCGTGCAGGACGATCTGATAGCCGTCGGACACGCGTTGATGCTGGACGATCTGGCCAAGACAGGTCACCGGCTTCAGATCGGGCAGAGGCTCGTGACCATCCTTCCATTGATCCCCAGAGAAGCAGGCCATCGCAATCTGACCGGCACCGTCAAGCGTATGCTCGACCATCTGCCGGTACCGTGGCTCGAAGATGTGCAGTGGTGCCACGCTCTGCGGCAGAAGGATGGCTTCCGGCAGTGGAAAGAGCGGAACAGGGACACTGAAATTGACTCGAACCGTTTCGGACATGCCCAAGTGTAGCACCGCAATGAGGCGGCCAGCACTCAAATGATTGGATCAGCCCAGAGATCCATTACTGCGAATGTTGGCCATGAATCGTTGCATGGACTTGCCCGGACAGGCGGTGGCTGCCAGTTCCTGATGTGTCTTGATGCGAGAGACAGGGACGGAGTACTGGCTGGACTGACTGGACAGGAAGGACACGATTGCGGCCTTCTGGGCACGATTGGGTGATTGCCGATCGTAGTTTCCAAGTACGACGATGCCCAGATTGCCGGGGTTCTGACCAGCCACATGGGCCCCCTGATAACTCAGCGGGCGACAACACCAGACCCGTCCGGCAGGATCGATGGCGTAGTGGTATCCAATGTCTCCGAATCGCTGAGGCCGACGCCGCAGATGCGAGCGACGGATCGATTCGAGTCGAGCGGCAGCCGCCTCCGAGGAGGTGCTGGTGAATGGCTGCATACCGTCATGATGGATGGTGATTCTGGTGATCGGACGGTTGCGATCCATCCGGGACGGGACGGGATTTCCGCCTGCCCAGTTGGCACGTGCGATCACACCGGATGGCGCAGACACGACAGGCGGTGCAGGAGCCGGGGTCACCGGCGTCTTCGGTACGGATGTCGGCGACCACCAGGGATCGGGCAACTGCGAGACGACCGTCTTGGATCGAGTCGCGCAACCAGTGAGAAACATCGCGCTCGCCAGCACGAAGAATCGGCGGCTTGCAGCGGTCTCATTACTGGAATCGGACTCGGGAAGTGGGCCTTCAGGTGTTTCCATGACGAGCGTTCGAAGCCTCCGTTTCTGGTACCTCTGGTGTTATCGACTCCAGAGGTGGCCCGACTGAAGTATACCCCTGTTTCCGGCCTCTTCAGACAGCTTTGAAGTCCCCTTTTTCGGGCCCGAAAAACACCCCAAAAAGGATGTGGAACAAGGGTGGACGAAGGGGCTTTGAAGCACAGAAACGACGCATTTCGAGGTATCATGAGGGGCCTGAAGCGACCTCCTGTAGAGGGTCCTTCCAGAGCCTTTTTTGCACACTTCGAGAACCCCAGTTCATGGCCGATTCAACCCCCCCTCCGGCTGCCACCGAGTACACCTCTGATTCCATCCAGGTACTGGAAGGACTGGAAGCCGTACGCAAGCGTCCAGGCATGTACGTGGGCGGAACCGGCCCTAACGCACTGCATCATCTCGTGTATGAAGTCGTCGACAACTCGATCGATGAAGTCATGGCAGGCCATGCCACCCGCATCATCGTCAAGATCGACGTAGACGGCTCATGTACCGTCAGTGATGACGGTCGAGGCATGCCACTGGATCCGATGCAACATGAGAACTCGACCATCGATGGTCGTCCGGCGGTTGAGGTCATCATGACCGAACTGCACGCTGGCGGTAAGTTCGATGCCAGCGTCTACAAGGTCTCCGGTGGTCTCCACGGTGTCGGTGTGAAATGCGTCAACGCCCTGTCCGAATGGACCGTCGTCGAAATCATCAAGAAGAGTCAGCTGCACAGCATCAGCTTCGAACGCGGCGTGGTTTCCGAGCCACTTCGGGAAGTCGGCCCCTATGACGGACCTGAGAAGGCGGGAACGCGAGTCACCTTCAAGCCGGATCCGGACATCTTCCCGGATACCGAGTTCCGCTATGAAACACTGCAGCACCGCCTCCGTGAACTGGCGTACCTGAACCCGGGCGTCGAGATCCGACTTCAGGATGCACGCGTCGGTGCCGATGGCAAGCCACGCAACGACGTATTCCACTTCGAGGACGGCATCGGCGGCTATGTCGAGTGGCTGAACAGGACCAGGACCAAGGTCAGTCCCGTCATCCGCGTCTACCGCGAAGATGAGGAAACAGGTCTGGGTTGCGATATCGGCATCCAGTACACAGACGCCACCAATGAAACCCTGCTCGCCTTCGGGAACACGATCGTGAACCCCGACGGTGGTACCCATGTATCCGGTTTCAAGACGGCGCTGACCCGCACGATCAACAGCTATGCGAAGAAGGCCAATCTGCTCAAGGGCCTGACGCCTTCGGGCGACGACCTGCGAGAAGGGCTGACATGCGTCATCTCGGTCAAGATTCCGGATCCGCAGTTCAACAACCAGACCAAGGAAAAGCTCCTGAACCCCGAAGTGGAGGGATTCGTGAGTCGAGCCGTTGGTTCCGTACTAGGTGCCTGGCTCGAGGAGAATCCAGGAGACGCCAAGAAGATCTGCTTCAAGGCCATTCTGGCGGCTCAGGCTCGTGAAGCGGCTCGCAAGGCTCGCGATCTCATCAAACGAAAGGGCGCCCTGGAATCCGGTGGACTGCCATCAAAGCTTGCCGATTGCGTCACCAATGATGTCGATCGATCGGAACTGTTCATCGTCGAAGGTGATTCGGCCGGCGGTTCCGCCAAGGGCGGTCGTGACCACGACACCCAGGCCATCCTGCCGTTGAAGGGAAAGATCCTAAACGTCGAGAAGGCCCGAATCGACAAGGTGCTCGCCTTCGAGGAAATCCGGGTGCTGATCCAGGCTTTGCATTGCGGCATCGACCCTGATTTCGACATCGCGAAACTGCGATACGGCCGCATCATCATCATGACCGATGCCGATGTGGACGGATCGCATATCCGTACATTGCTGCTGACATTCTTCTTCCGGAAGATGCCCGAGTTGATCAAGCAGGGCAAGATCTTCATCGCACAGCCACCGCTGTATCAGGTCACTCGCAAGAAGAAGAGCCGCTACGTCCTGAATGACAAGGCCATGAACGAGGAGCTGGTCGATCTCGCACTCGCCCATGCGGAGCTCGTCATCCGAACTCCGGAATGCGACGGGGAGCAGTCGCGACTCAAGGGCGATTCGCTGCGCAAGGTGGTCAACACGCTCCATCGCGTCTCGGATCTCGTCACGATCGCTCAGCGACGCGGCATCCAGGTCCCCGATCTTCTGGAGGCCGCACGCGAGGATTCGGAAGGTCGGTTCCCCCGCTTCCGTCTCTCATCAGCTTCCATCGAGCGATTCTTCTGGGATGAGACGGAGGCTCGTGCATTCGCCAGCAGCAACAATCTGAACCTCGACGACAGCGAAGAGTCTGCAGCCGGCAATGACGCCGAAATCGCGACACTTCGCGAACTCCATGAGAATCCCGAACTCCAGACTATGTTCGAGGAACTCGCCGTATCCGGAATCGAAGCCTCCGACTGGAATCTCGTTCAGGAGGAGTCCATCACCGGTGAACTCCTGCCGACTCGATTCGCCTGGATCATCGATCCGGAGACCGCACAGCAGGAGATCATGGATATCGCCGCCGTACCGGAGATCCTCGACGGTCTGAGAATTGTGGGGCGACGAAACATCGAGATCAAGCGGTTCAAGGGACTGGGTGAGATGAACCCGGAGGAACTCTGGGAAACAACCATGGATCCCAATGTTCGCACACTGCTCAAGGTCACCATGGATGCCGCTTCGGTTGCGGACGAACTCTTCTCGACCCTCATGGGCGAGAACGTCGAACCGCGACGTGCATACATCGAGGACCACGCCCTCGAGGTCAAGAATCTCGACGTCTGATCCCGTGATCAGCCAATCAACGGATCGACCACGCCCGCTTCGGCGAACCCCTGCGCCCTGAGAATGCAGGCGTCGCATTCGCGGCATGGTGCGCCATCCGAATGCGGCTGATAGCACGTGCTCGTCAACCCGTAGTCGACTCCCAAACTCATGCCGGTCTGGATGATCTCCGCCTTGTTCATCTCCATGAGCGGCGCCTGGACACGGATCGACTCCCCTTCGACCCCCATCTTGGTGGCCAGATTGGCCAGACGTTCAAAGGCTTCGATGAAGGCTGGTCGGCAATCGGGGTAGCCGGAGTAGTCGACGGCATTGACGCCGACGTAGATATCCCGTGCTGCCACGCCCTCGGCATACCCCAGAGCATGCGCCAGCATGATCGTGTTGCGTGCGGGCACGTAGGTGACGGGAATGGAATCGGCCATGGCATCCGCGGATCGGCCGACTGGAACCTCTGGCCCATCGGTCAACGCCGAGCCTCGAAACGCGGACTGGTCGAGCGTCACAAGCTGATGCATCGCACCGCGACTCTCCGCGATGCGTCTCGCACATTCCAGCTCATGTCGATGTCGTTGGCCGTAGTCGAAGGTCAATGCATGCAGCGCATGTCCCTGTGAAGCGGCTATGGCCAGTACCGTGGAGGAATCAAGTCCACCCGACAACAGAATGACGGCAGGCCCTCGATTGCTCATTGGGCACTTGGATCCTTGAATATCCGCCGAATCGTGAGAAGGATGATCCAGAAATCGAACAGGACGGACCAGTTGCGGATGTAATGCAGATCGTAGAGCAGACGAATCCGATTGCTTGCTTCGCCACGGAGGCCATGGACCTGAGCCCAGCCAGTGATGCCGGATCGGACGTTCTGACGAAGCATGAATCCCTGCCAGGCGTCGCGGGCATCGGCGACTTCACCAGCCGCCAGAGGCCTTGGACCAACGAGCGACATGTCTCCTCGCAATACATTGAAGAGCTGGGGAAGCTCATCGAGGCTGGTGCGACGAAGTATTCGTCCGACCCAGGTGATTCGCTCCTGATCACCACGCTTCCAATTCGTCGATTTCCGTTCGGCATCCGCCTGTTCAGGAGAAAGCTCCCGCATCGTCCGGAACTTGAAGATCGAGAATTCACGACCATTGGCCGTGTGCCGGCCTTGCCTGAAGAAGACCGGCCCCGGACCCGAGATCCTGACCAGACAGGCCAACAGGAGCATGGGGATGCTGAAGACGAGCAAGGCGAGCAGTGATCCCACGACATCGAGAATACGCTTGAGTACGCCCCCCCAACCATTCAACGGCGATTCCCGAACCGACAGGATGGGTACGCCGTCAAGATCGCTGGTATTCATGTTCATGATGAAACGGAACGTCAGATCCGGCACGACACGGACATCCATCGGGTAGTTGCCCAGAACCGTCATGAGTTCCTCGATTCGCCATGCCATGGCGTTCGGCATGGCGATGAAGACGCCCGAGGGCGATTCCTTCTTGAGCACCTCATCAAGGGAGTCGAGGCCACCGTATACCGGAAGCCCGTCCAGTTCCTTCAGATCATGATGCTCCTCATGCGTGATGAAGAACGAAGGCTGTATGCCCGTCCAGCTGTTGGAACGAAGCGTGCGGCAGATCTGCTGGCCGGTCGGGCCGGTGCCGATGATGGCGACTGGACGAATGTTGAACCCACGACTCCGAGCCCATTTGAGGAACTTGCGGAGCACATAGTGGTTGAACGTCATGCCGACCAGACACAGGAAAGCCCAGAGGACGAACTGCAGGTTGTTCAAGGTGACGCCGGGAGTCAGCTCGTTCCTGAACAGGGTGAGTATGGCCACCAGTGAGATGCTCCCGATGATCGCGGTTCTGACGATCGCCTTGAACTCCCTCAGGAAATGCTCGTCTCGCCGTGGCTTGTAGAGCTGCAGAAGCGCGGCGACGAACAGCATGACGGGCGCTGCTGTCCAGAACGGGATCATCTTCTCATCGATGATCTCTCCATAGGGCACGACATCATCCAGCAACCTGAAACGTATCCACCAGGCGCCCCATGTCGCGGCCGTCACGATGACGGCATCGCTGGCGACAAACAGGCTCAGGAAAATCTGGTGACGTTCACGAAGCATTCGGTCGTAGCCCCCGATCTGATGAGGTATGAATTCACCCTCAGGGGCTCATTCTCGCAGTCTTGGGGCCCAGTTTCAAACCTCGGTCAGGAAAAGGCGTCCAACCCTTCCCTTGGATCGGGGAGGTCGCCCGCAAGTGAATCGAGCGCCTCCTGCCCGGCGTCCGAGAGTGTGCTGGCCTTGGGTGTCCGGATCTGAATAACCGCGTAGAAATCTCCCTTTCGACCCGACGGTTCTTCGATTCCTTTCCCGGGAATTCTGAGTTTCTGACCACTCGAGGAACCCTCGGGAATTCGAAGTTCCACTTCTCCCTGGAGCAATGGCACGGAGATAGTCGTTCCTCGAATGGCCTCGACGACATTCAGTGGAATATCGACGCTCAGATCAAGACCGGAACGTGAGAAGATCGGATGACCTCCGACACGAACCGTGACGATCACGTCGCCAGCGGAACCACCGTTGTGCCCGGCGCCTCCCTTTCCTCGAACACGCAATCGGCTTCCATCCTCGATGCCAGCGGGAATCTTCATCGAGACACTTGTCCCGTCGTCGAGCTTGATGGTTTCCTCGCCACCCAAGGCCGCCGTCATGAACGTGATCGATACGCGCGAGGAGATGTCACTACCGCGAGTGGCTCGAGGCGTACCCCCGGAGAACGGCGAACCACCTCCCCGGCCACTGAACATCTCCTCGAATATGTCCTGGAAATCGGATGGATCGACATGGCCACTTCCACCTGGTCGATAGTTCCAGCCGCCCGGACCGCCCGGACCGGCACCCATGCCGGCTCGACCGAAACGGTCGTAGCTTTCACGCTTTTCCTTGTCCGAGAGAACCTCGTACGCCTCCTGAACTTCCGCAAAGCGGGCCTCCGCCCCATCCTCCTTGCAGACGTCCGGATGATAGCGACGGGCCAGTTTGCGAAAGGCAGAGCGGATCTCGTCTTCGCTGGCGGTCTTCTCGATACCGAGAATCTCGTAATAGTCCCTGTCTGCAGCCATGGCGTTCATGCTCCCCAAGCACCTGAGAGATCCTCAGTATACGGACCCAACAAGTCCGGCAACGCGAGTAGGATGATCCAATCCTCATGTTTGATCTGCCACACGATCCCAAGTCCTACACCATGCCTCTGGGCGACCATCTGGAGGATCTCCGCAAGCGGCTGATCTACGCACTTCTGGTGCCCGTCCCGCTGGCCTTGATTCTCTTCATGTTCAGCGACGGTCTGGTCGAACTACTTCTGGAACCACTTCAGGCGGTCCAGAAGCAGGGTGGCTACCCCCAGCAGGTGCAGGTGCTCAGTCCACCTGAATTCCTGCTCATGCAGATCAAGCTGAGCATCATCTTCGCGATCGTGATCTCGGTCCCCTGGATCATCATGCAGACTTGGTTGTTCATCGCACCGGGTCTCTATCCGCATGAGCGGCGTTTCATACACATACTCTTCCCGGGAAGCGTCATTCTCACCGCGGCTGGTGTTGCGATCATGTACCTGATCATGTTGCCGATCATGCTCCATGTCCTGATGTCCATAACGACCGGCATCGGCATGACTCCGGAACTGATACCAATGGTCAGCAGCGACACCGGTACGTCGGAAGCCTTACCGGTGATGGATGCGAATCCCGAGGCGGCTCAACTTGGACAGATGTGGATCGATTCGGAAACATCGACCCTGAAGCTCACCGTGCAGACGGACGATCCAGAAACACTGCGAATCCTCAGCGTACCCCTGCAGGGCAACGCGGTCGTTTCCCAGGTGTTCCAACTCACCTCGTTCATCAACTTCGTGCTCCTCCTGATGCTCGGTATCACGGTGGCCTTCCAGATGCCTCTGGTGATTCTCCTCCTAGGATGGATCGGAATCGTCACCCCCGAATGGCTTTCGCGTCAACGGAAATATGCGTTGCTCGCGTGTGCATTGCTGGCCGCCATCACCACACCGGCTGACATCGTCTCAATGCTGCTGATGCTTATTCCGCTCTACCTTCTCTATGAGCTTGGCATATTCCTGCTTCGCCTTCTGCCCGCCTCACGAGTTGGTTCGGCGCCGATGACCGATGGCGAGTCATGATGATGTCCGACGACTCCACCGGCGTTCCAACCGCGACCGATCTCGCCATGATGCAGCGAGCAATCGATCTGGCCGGCAATGCTGCGCGGGAAGGCGAAGTGCCGATCGCAGCAGTGATCTATCGAGGTGATGAATGCATCGCCGAAGGTTGGAATCGACGGGAGAACGATCACGACGCCTCTGCGCATGCGGAGATCGTCGCCATACGTGAAGCAGGCAGAAGGATCGGACAATGGCGACTCAATGGGCTCTCCATGGCCGTCACCCTCGAACCATGCCCGATGTGTGCGGGAGCGCTCGTCAATTCCAGAATCGAACGTCTGGTCTATGGGGCTCATGACCCAAAGGCCGGAGCCTGCCGATCACTGTACGAGATTCCCAGCGACACGCGACTCAATCATCGACTCGATGTCATCGGCGGCGTCATGGCGGATGAATGCGTCGAACTTCTGCAGGCCTTCTTCTCGGCCAGACGGTGAACAACTCGGCGACATCATCGAACTGCGTTCCACCACCCTCTTTCCTCGACAGCATCGATCCCCATGATCTCCGAGAGAACGCCCGTCGCATACGCACCTTTGGGCAGCTCGAATGAGATCTTGATGTATGAACCATGACGCTCATCGCGCCCCGATTCCACCTGTGGATTATGCACGGGCACACGCAGCGGTCTGCGATCACCCCGCCGACTCCCCCCCTGCTCCTGAAGCTGAACTGCATTGAGCTTCGCTCTTTCAGCTCCCAGTGACTCGATGGCCTGGATGTTCTCCCCGGGCAGCGGCATCCGACGTCCGTACAACGGCCCCGTTGCCGAAAGCCGAATGCCCTTGACCGCATCGAGCATGACGGAATCCCGAACGTCCCCCTCCGACACCGTCCCGGATTCATATCGACTGATCGCATGATTCCAGGCGATGTCTCCAGCCAGCATCTTCGGCATGGTGCCTTTCTCGAGACGAATCGCAAGAACCTGATTGAAGATTGCGGCCTGAACAGCATCGATCCAGAGCTCGCTTATCTTCTGCGGAACAGCCTTGCAGGCGATCTCGGGAGATCTGCCTTTGGCAAGTTCTGACAGCGCCATGTATTCCGCCGTCCCTTTTGGCCATCCTTTCATGGCTTCCTTGTAGTTTTCCTTTGCAAAGCTGGACCGACATACTTCCTCGTGGTCTGGATAGTCACTTCCAACTGTGCCGAGCCACTCATGCAGTAGTTCATCCCATCGACCCTCGATCAAGGCGACGCCCAGACGATGGTTGTTCAATCGATAACCGAAACGTTGACTCATGTAGGCATTGGGCAAGCCATCGCTGGAGAGAATCTGAAGAACCCGCTGGACCTTCTGAACCTTGAACTCGTCGACATCACGGATGTAGATGACGAAATGATTCCCCCTGAGTCCGCCTCGCCGAAGCTTGTGGGAATGGCGGACGGACCATTCGACCATGAACCCAGATTCCTTCGCCAGTCTCGATTCCTCCGTCAACTCCTGAGGGCATTCCTTATCGGTGTGCACTGACACGGTCTGGGACGTGATGGCGTTGCGATCCTTCATTCCCGCGTAGCCAATGGCCTTCTCAGGAACATTGAACGCCTTGCCGATACGTCGGATCATCTCCCGATGGGAAATCCCCTTCTTTCGGATTCGCAGGTAGAGATGTTCACCTGATCCACTTGGCGTGAACAAGTCCAGCTCATTGACAAGGAACTCTTCCGCCCGGACTCTGAAACGACCTCCAATACCCTCGTCATTCGTAGAACGTATACGCAGACGAGGATCCGGGATCTCATTCAAGGGGATGTGATTGTCGACTGGACGGGTCATGACCACTCCGGCTCCTCGCCATCATCCGGCAGTGAGCCGAAACCTGGAGGCAGAAGATCCTCCTTCTCGACCTGTTGAAGCACGTTCTCGGTGACCATGATCGGTACACCAGATGCCACCCCCAGCGCGATGGCATCTGATGGCCGTGAGTCGACCTGAATGTCCTTGTCCCCCTGCTGAATACAGAGCATGGCGTAGAAGGTCCCTTCCGAGAGTTCATGAATGAGAATCTTCTGCAGTGTGCCCCCCAACGAATGCATGAGGCTATCGAGGAGTTCATGCGTCTGCGGCCGTGGAACGGCGACCCCCTTGAGCCGTCGCTCGATGGCAAAGGCCTCATGAATACCCACGACGATCGGAAAACAGCGATCTCCGCCGACTTCAGTGAGCTCGATGATCTGGAGGTCTTCCAATTCACGAATGAAGATCCGTGACAACTCCATCTGGATTTCCATGCTGCACTCCATCACCCACGATTCGGGCTCCAGCATGGTACCCGTCAGGATGGTTTCGCACGTGTTTTCAGAACCGTGAATAGCCCTTCTTAACATGGCGACCGGCTTCCAAAGGCACTACAATTGTCCGGAACTCCCTTATTTCAGGAATCAATATCGCCATGAATACAGAACGCAGCTACCTGTTCACCTCCGAATCCGTTTCCATGGGCCACCCCGACAAGATGGCTGATCAGATTTCGGACGCTGTCCTTGATGCCATGTTGTCCGAGGATCCGAATGCCAGAGTTGCCTGTGAAACCATGGTCACGACCGGAATGGCCGTGATCGCCGGCGAGGTGACCTGCAAGGGATACGTCGATATCCCGAAGGTAGTCCGAGACACCGTCCGCAATATCGGCTACACGGATTCCGCCATGGGATTCGATGCCGACTC
>MDTD01166848.1_pt1 | contig 18726 bp, 20 predicted proteins | sample 811221 | NCBI WGS metagenome assembly MDTD01 (sample SAMN05326646, study PRJNA326480) | marine metagenome | isolation source: seawater | place: Pacific Ocean: South West | collected 2011 | reverse complement strand
GCAGAAGCCGAAGCAAACTACTTTGCAGCCCTGAACGAAAAGGCTATCGCTGCATGACTCCAACCAATCGGTCTCCGGGGTTACCGGCGCGGTTCACTCCCATCATTCTCGACGACGCACTCGTGTTTACAGATGATGATCGGATCGAGCTGATGTTTGACGCTCTGCATCGGCAGGCTGGCGATTTGCAAATTCTAGTCCTTTCCTGCCGTCAACGTGCGTTTCGAGATTTAGGCGGCAATTTGTTACACTTGGCATAGCGGCGGCCTTCGCGCCGAACTCTCGACGTCGGGTGGTTCGTTCCCAATTCATCGATATAGGGACCATTGTCGACACAGGATTGAAGTTAAACTGTGAACTCTACGGTGCGCTTACCGCATCATACTATCGCGCAACCCTCCAGTTCAGAATGGCAAACATTCGCTACAACGTCATCTAGCTAATCCACGCTTCGCCCCAACGGTCCATTCAATCCCACTCCCTCTGATTTTCACCGTTATGGACCGACCGCGCTGGCGCTCCATGGCGGGCCGCCACGGTACAAGCATGAACTCTTTCGACTTGGCGATCAGCGCGAACCGTCCCTGCGGAAGATCGACCGAGCGCTGATAGACACCGGCGAAGGCGACGCCTTCCATGGCAGGCGAATACGCCATCCCGGTCGCGCCGGAGAGTTTCGCGCCCGCACGGGCGAGCGCGCGCGACGCCAGATTTGGATCAGCCGGATTGATCCCTTCGCGTTTTAGAAACGCAGCCCGTTTTTGTGCAGCGGCCTTCGCCTCTGCGCCGAAGCCTTCGCGGGCAACGCTCTCCCCTTCCGCACCATCAAGCCAGACCGGCGCCCGCGCCTCAATCTGCACATCGAGCGACACCCATGATTTCACGGTGACGTTGGCGCCGCCGGTACGTTCCGCTTCGAAGGCTGCAGCGCGCTCAAGATAGTTTTCCGGAATGACAAAACTTCCGTCCGCCAATCGCTCCACAACGCCTGCGCGCCGCAAGGCTTCGAGGCGGCGCTTATGCGCTTCGCGATACCCCGCACTCGACTTGGGATCGTCGGCGGCGTGAATGGCTTCGGAATAACGCCCGCGATGGACCGCCGCAATTTGCGCAATCGTCCTGTCAGACGCTCGCGCGAACCGCGCCTGGGGCGCGGCCGCGATGATCGCGTCCGCAGGCGGCAGCGCGCCCGGCTCATGAGCGCCGAGCGCCACATGCCAGCGTTTGCCGTCAATGCCGTCCACGACGAGGAACCTCGTGTCGCGCAATTCGTCCTGCGCGCCATCGCTCACGACGCGGCCAATAACGGGCCTCTGTTCTGGCGACGCATACTCGAAAATCGCGAGAGGGCCGCGATAGTCCTCGCCCGCCGCCATGGAGAGCGAGCGGATAATGTCGCCGCGCTTTCCGAGCTCGCTAAGCGTGCCTGTCCAGTCTTTGGCAAGCCGCCAGGAAAGATCGCCAACAGGCTCGGCGAGCTGCAATGATTCCAGATGTTTGAGCCGCCGTAAGGTCAGCGTGCGTTCAAACCGGTCGTGGCCGTCACGCGCGGCGCCGACATGAATGATAGAGTCGACGGTTTTTTCTCCGATCATCCGGTCGATGGCGGTGAGCCGGTCTTTTGTCACCTCGCTTGCCTTCGAGCGAGCGATTTCGAGGTCGCGGCGCGGGCCGAGCCGTTCCGTCACAAGCTCAGACGCCATTCGACGCATCCCCTTGGTCAGATATTCCCGCGCTATGACGAGATCGTCGCCGAAGCGGTCCTTGCCGCGGATCACAATATGCGTATGCGGATGGCCGGTGTTCCAATGATCGACCGCGACCCAGTCGAGACTGGTTCCAAGATCCTTCTCCATTTGGGTCATGAAGGCGCGCGTCGTCTCTTTAAGATTGCCAAGTTCGGCGCCGTCTTCCGCTGACAGGATAACCCGAAATTGATGGCGGTCCTCTTCGGAGCGCGCAAGGAACCCCTCATCGTCGATGCCGTCCGCAGTTTTGTCATACAACACGCCGCGCTGGTTTTTGGCGTCCGGTGCGTCCTTCGACACCCCATCGCGCTGGATGTAATTCACATGGGCGCGGAAGGCGGCGCGACCGATCCCTTTTCCCGCCCGCGCAATATGGGTTTTGACGATGACGCGGCGCATCCGGAATTTCGCGAAAGGATGAGAGCGAAACGAGGCGGCGCGGCCTGCCGCTGTTCCCCGCGCCAGACGCGCACCCGAGAACGCTTTTCGCGTCGTCGGTTTTGCGAGTTTCGCCGCCGCCTTTCGCACACGCGATCCATAGCGCTTGTAGGCGCCGCGGCCCTTGTCGCCGATCCGGCCGACCTTGGGCGTGAACTCATTCTCGCTCATGACGCGCCGAAATCCGCTGGCGCCCTCTGATCGCCAGTCTTCACAAGGGATTCCTGGGAACGCGGGCGCCAAGGGTTCTTCAAAAGGGCGCCAGAAAAAAGATGTGCAGACAATAGGTTAGGCGCTTTGTGGCGCCTGACCTTTAATCTTGCCCTCCGGGGGCGCTTTTGATGCCTTTTGAACGCTTTAGATCGCATGGGAAAAACTTCGAACCGCGCTAATCGCTGATCGAGAAGAGAAGTCGAGCGCTCCCGCGCACATCTTCAATTTGTGTCGCGCCGAAATACCGGCCATCGAGGGAGCGCGGATGATCGTTCAGGAGAAAAACTTCTCCTTCGCCAAGCGTGAAACAGCCGCGCCATGTCGGCAATTCAAGACCGTTTGAGTCCGTCTCAAGCGCGGTCGCGACGGTCTCGCCATTGATCGAAACGCTCTCGTTTTCGCGGCAGATTTCGTCGCCGGAAAGGCCCCGCACACGCTTGATGACCGGCCAGCCGGGCGCAAGAAATCCGTGATCTGCGATCCAGATCGCCGCCGGGGCTTTGCCGGAGACGACGGCCCACCCGTTCAGGGTGAGGGGCCCGTCGCTCCGCCAGTAAAGCCCTTCCGGCGCCGATGCCGTCCGGTTCCAGAGCAAAACCTCATGGGAGGAAAGAACCGTAGAAGTCGCAATCAATCCCGTCGAGACGGCGGCGAGGCCGAGAATGATTGTCCGTTTCATCGGACCCGCGTGGCGCTGTCGCGATACTGACGGCTTTCTGACCAGGCGTTGAGATCATCGATATGATAGAAGACCCGGCCGCCATGTTTGCGGTATTTGGGACCGCCGCCGGACCAGCGATAGCGGTCGAGGGCGGCGCGGGTGAGCCGCAAATAGTCCGCGGCTTCGACGACGCTACGGAAGGGATTGTCGCCGTGTTTATCGGGTGCGATGGCTGTCTTGGCGTCTGGCATATCGGTTTCCTTTCTTCGCTGAACCATGGCGAAGAAGTTGGAAGAAACGGCGCGGTTTCGTCAGCTTCGATTTCAAATTTGTTGAAACCGAACCCCCTTGATCGGCGTTCATCTCAGCAGTTTTTTGTAGCCGTAGCGCATTAGAGAGAGCCCCTTATCGACGAGGCGTTTGGTGCGTTGCTTGTAGGAATTGACCCCGCCGTCCCAGTCTTCGGCGACAAGATTTTCGCCGAAAATCGCCGAGGCTATGCGGCGGCGGGGCACGCCTGCGAGCTCGCCGTCCAGTGCAATGATCGCATCGCGGAGCTTCTCGGGCGAGAGGCCGCGCAGACGTTTATGCCCGCCCGTCGCCCCGTGACAGACCCGCGCGAACTCCTCGACTTCGCGCAAATGTTTGCCGACAAGCTGCCCGGCGCCAAGCGTCAGTGAGAAATAAACCGCCTGCGGAACAGGGAGCGCGTTGGAATCAAGCGCAAGCTGGGCGGCGTAACCGGGCGCTTCGATCACCAGTTTTTCGCGCCGTCCGGGCGCGACCAGAAAATGTTTCTCGCCGGGGATTTCGTCCCATCGCAGGAGCGGCCCGCCGGTTTTGAGGCGCGTTTCGATCTGCAAGGCGGCATCGAAACTCGCCGACATCACTTCCGGCAACCAGAAGGGTGTCACATCGAAGGCCGATAGCGCCGGGTTCGGCAGGAAATGGAGACCGAAGCGTTCGGCGACATAGCAACGCTGATTGAGCCGGAAGAGCACCGAACCATCCGGGCGCAAACCCTTGAAGGCGCGCACGGCGCCTGCGCGGCGGCGCGCGGCTTTCAGAAACGGATTCCGGCGCATATATTCCCAGGACCACCCGGTATAGGGAAGCGCCAGAAGGCGGTCATAATCCGCCCGGTCCTCATCCCATTCGCCTTTGATCCACATCGGCGCCGCCCCAAAAGCAGGCGACAAAGGGCGCAGGAAAAACCAATCGAGCCGCGTCCCCAAGACCGCCCTAATTGACTATTTTTCCTTTCAAATCCCGTGCCATCTTGGGTTGCGGAGGACACAAAAAGCGCCCGGAATCTGCATTCCGGGCGTTAGGGTGATGTTCGCTGAAACCGCGCTTAGTCTTTCGGGTTCCAGAGGATGACGTGACGGCCGTCTTTGTCTTTGACCGAGGCGAGGTTCGCATAGACCTTGCGCGGCCCGATGGCCGGATCGGCGAGGGTCAGCGAGACATATTCGCGTCCCGACGAGGCCGCTTTGCGCAGCCAGCCGCCGCCAATGTCAGCGCCCCGTTCGCCGGCGAAGACCCGGAAGTCGGGCTGGATCTCGGCGGTCTTTTCCGCATTCTTCACGATGCGGATATTGGCGTTGAGGCTCATCATTGCGAGCGCGCCTTCAAAGCCGTTTTCGGTTTCGGTCACATATCCAAGTGCGTTTGCCATGGTTTTCATCTTTCTTTGCTTGTCACGAGAACCCCATGTCCTCGTCGACGCCGAACCGTCAGGACGGAGCCTCGGCGCTAAAGAACCCGGAATGAAATGTAGGGGCGCAGCGTCAGCGCAGCACCGGGAGCGCCGAGAAATTTTGATGGTGTGGACACCCCCAACCTCCGCAAGCAGTCTGCGGATCATGGTCACTATCAATGAGGAGAAAGGGAACGGGATGTCCAACTATACAGTGGGAATAGATATCGCCAAACGCGTGTTCCAGGTGCACGTTGTGGATGCTAACGGTGAGGTCCAGGCAGCGAGGAAGTTGCGCAGATCTGAGTTTCTCGGCTTTCTTTCAAAGCTTCCACCCAGCCTTATCGGAATGGAATCCTGCTCTTCCGCGCATCACTGGGCGAGAGAACTTTCGGCCATGGGACATGAAGTGAAGCTCATGAACCCGATGTATGTGAAACCGTACATCAAGCGCGGAAAAAATGACGCGGTGGACGCTGAAGCCATATGCGAAGCGGTCACCAGACCCACAATGCGGTTCGTCCCGATCAAGTCCGTCGATCAGCAATCAGTTCTCATGGTTCATAGAACGCGATCGCTGTTGATCAAGCAGCGCACGATGTTGGTGAATGCCCTGCGGGGCCACCTCGCAGAGCTTGGTATCGTGGCGCCAGTCGGGATCGAGCGGATTGCAGAGCTCGTCGACCGCGTCACTGGACGCGAAGGCGACGAGGTCGGCATTCCGCCGCTCGTTCGGTCCCTGGTGGAGGTGTTTGCACAGCAGATCAGCACGATAACGGAAGAGGTCAGAGCACTGGAAAAGAGCCTTCGAAGCTGGCACCGAACGAGTGAAGCCAGCCAAAGGCTGGCGACGATCCCTGGCGTTGGAGAGATCACCGCAACAGCGCTTGCTGCCACGGTTCCAGATCCATCCTACTTTCAATCGGGACGAGCTTTTGCCGCATGGTTGGGTCTGACGCCCCGATCAAATTCGTCAGGTGGAAAGGAACGAAACGGGCGAATAACGAAAGCCGGCGACCGGCACTTGCGGACGTTATTGGTGCTCGGGGCGACTAGCGTCATTCGAAGAGTCCGAGCAGGACAGCCCACACCAATCTATAGCTGGGTGAACAGGCTTCTGGATAAGAAGCCTGCGCGGCTCGCGTCAGTGGCACTGGCAAACAAGTTGGCAAGAATAGCGTGGGCAGTCATGGCGAGAGGTACTGACTATCAGCCTCAGCGAGCCTCCTTAGCTTTGTAAGAAAGACGAGAAACGGATTTATAGGATCGGGAGAGCGTGCACCGTGAAATGATGAATACCGGTACCAGCCGGGGATCAGGACAACCCGTTCGCGTAGCAGCATCTATGTATGCGCAATTTTGATAGGGACCATGATCCGCGGACTTCATCAGGGCCCGCAGCCGGACTTGCTGCAACCACAAAGGCCGGACACATGAGAGCACTGAACCGGTGTGAGATTATTTTGCGAATGCGGGCTTGACCGCGGGGGTGTCCACACATGCTCCGCGAGGAGCGCGGGAGTATTCACGCGCGGGGAAAGTTTCTTGGGGCGGACGGTTTGTGGGTGCGGGGCTTCGTCCAGGTTCAGGGCCAAAGACGAAACGGACATGGAGGCGCCGCGTCGCCGACAAGAGAAGATGTAATCCGTTGCTGCATAGCGGATCGTATTGGCCGCAACCGTTGCAGTGATAGCTGCGGATCGCGTGATGATCCGAACCACTCTCACGTTCCGCGATGTTCGAAAACAGGAATGACCGCCCGGCCCGCATGCCGGACGGTCCCGCCAAGCGGCGACGGGAGGCGCGTCACCCGGCCTTGGCTGGTTTTGCGGTTTGGGCGGCTTTGGGGCTGGCTTCCGTCTCGCCCGTCTCGAACAGTCCGGCGATGCGGCCTCCCGCATCCGCGGATGCGCAGGGCGCCCCCCAAGGCTGCGCCCACGGCGCGCGCCTTTCTTCGAGTTCGGCAATGATCTTATCCGTCACCTCTTGGTAGAGGTCTCTCCGCTTGCTCCGGGGTTTCGGTTTACGCGCCATGACTTTCCTCCTCTCCGCCTCGCAACAATTTCCCCGGCAGGCGGGGGTGGGCGGCGGAAAGGAGGGTCAGGCCGAGGGTGATAGACGGGCGGGCAAGGGGCGCCAGGTAAGACGCCCTCTAAACAAAAAGATCGGATAAACCCAGGCACCTTGCGCGGCCGTCGCCCTCGGCCAGACACGCCGTCCGCCCACCCCCGACTGCCCGAGGGAAATCACCTAAAATGCCGGCGCGGCACGCGCCGACCATCGGCCTTTCAAGAGGATTTCAAAACGCGCCATGGATGGACGCCGAACGGCCGAGACCGCAAAGCGGGCTCGGTTCACGACAGCCCGGCCGGCCTCAGCCGGCTGCGCCCGCCGTTAACAGAGCTTCAAGGGGCGCTCGCGCTGCTTCTTCTTTTTCCTGAGAGAGCAGTTCGAGAATGATCTGCCGCGTGGTGACGATATGCCCGGCGCAATAGCGGATACGGTCAAGATACATCGCCTCGCGTTCGGGATCTCCACACACGACCTGATCGGCGCAGACATAGACATCATAACCTTCCAGAAGAAACGACAACGCCACCTGCGTCACCGCCCCTTCCAGCAATCCGCCGCACAGGATTAAAGACCGCCGATTCATCTCCGCGACAGACGCCCGCAACGCATCGTCTACGACAAACTCATCAGTATCGGACCGGTCCATAGTAGGGGCAGCAATTACCTTGGCGAGTGAATGCAAAATAGAAACGTCAAAACCATCTGCCAACTTTTGAGAATTAGCCTCTCCCAGAATAACGACAGCGCAGTTGCGCGCAATGAGAATTGGTTCGCCGGCCATGGAACGTATCCCCTACTGACTATATTTGCTCAGTGTTCAAGTATCGCAAATTCCCAGTTCCCGGGTCTTGACCCCACACACATGGCTTGGCTGGCGCTCGACATGAATGGCTGGCTCTCGCCTGAAACAGTCGATGATGCGTTGTTGGCAAGCCTTAGTTGAAATCAGTTTAGGACTCTGAGTAAATGATCCATCGCCGTAACTCTCATCGCTCATGATCGTCCAGACGTTCTTAAAAGGCATATGCTTTCACCTGGCTCATCAGCAAAGCTCATCAACGGTCCGTGGAAAGATCGATTGAAAACCCTCTGCATACTTACAAGCACGACCCCCAGCTTGCCCGCCTGAGTTGCGCCTGAAATGATTGGCGCGATTCTCGGCAACGTTCGTATAATAGGACCAAAGATGCTCTTGGCCTTGCATACACTCAATAGCAGCCCGCTTTTTCTCCCAAACGTCAGAGATATCTAGAAAGACGTCTGGTTTCCAATTCATTTGCTCGGTTTGGTGCGGTTCGAATAGATAAAGCTGCGGCGCACCTAAGACTTTCTCACCGGGGTTGTGTCCCCAGGCTTGTGCGATCATTCGGCACTCAAGCGCCCACTTCGTCGTGTTCATGTGATCCACATTGTAGGGGTCCCACATAGAATGGCTCATCATCCATTTTGGCTGAACCTTTCGGATGATGTCGACAAGACCTTCCTTAGCCTCTGCTCCGAATTCGATCGGATAGTCACCAAGGTCCATGAACTGGATATCGGTCGCGTCGAGGGCTTTTGCTGCCGCTTCTGCTTCCTTTTTCCGTTCGGATTTTACGTCTTCCAATTCCCATCCGCCGTGTTTCCAAAGCTTGGCGCTCTCACCACGCTCTCCGAACGTCAAACAAACAATGGTGACATCCCAGCCGAGCGATTCATGCAAGGCGATGGCTCCGCCGCAACGCCAAACGAAGTCAGCTGCATGGGCACTAATGACGAGGGCTGTTTTTGTGTCGGTCATAGAATCTCTCACTTGGTTATTTCGGTCAGTTCGAAAGCGAATTGCTCTGTATCGATTTGTTTCTGCGCGCCGCTTGGGTAGCGATTGCCGACAATGTTCTCAGGGGCGAAGATCAGGTCAGCTTGGGCGACGAGTTCGGAATCCAGTTCGTGGTCGCCAGCGACGATATTGTTCAGCATGTGGGTATGGCTTGTAGTGCCCGGCAGAGCGATGACATGCTTGCCCCGGGTCAGAACCCAGGCGAGCGCAAATGCGCTGATGGAAAGCCCGGCTGCATCAGCGAGCGGTTTGAGTTTCTCTAGGAGCCCGAGGTTTTTTGCATAGTTCTCAGCGGAGAAGCGTGGCATGTTGCGACGGATGTCCGATGGATGAAATTCGGTTGGGTTAGGCGGCGTGTCGGCAAGAAAGCCTCTGGCGAGCGGTGAGAACGCAACAAAAGCTACTCCAAGTTCAAGGCAGGTATAGAGCACGCCGAGTTCCGGGTTTCGGCTCCATAGCGAGTATTCTGATTGCATTGCCGCAACCGGATGGGTGTCATTTGCCCGGATCAGGGTCTCCACTGACATTTCAGACAGCCCTAAGGCGATGACTTTGCCTTCTGAAACAAGATCAGCCACTGCGCCGACAGAGTCTTCAATCGGAACGCTTGGATCTCGTCGGTGTAGGTAGTAAATATCGATCACCTCATCGCCGAGGCGCTGTAAGCTCTCTTCGCAAAACCGTTTGATGGTTTTGGGCCTGCCATCAAGCACGCGTTGACCGTCATTGAACCCGAGAACGCATTTGCTGGCGAGCACATACTCGCCGCGTCTTGCGCGGAGGGCTTTTCCGACAAGCTTCTCGTTTTCACCGGCGCCATAGAGAGCGGCGGTGTCGAAGAAGTCGTAGCCCGCATCGAGCGCTTGAAGCAGAAAGTCCTGTGCTTCTGACGGCTCCATTGGCGCGCCATAGGCGTGACTCACATTCATACAACCGAACCCAACTGGGTTTACTGAGAACGGCCCAACTTTTCGTGTCTGCGCCATGCTCTATCCGTGCGCTTCGAGCTGTTCGTCGAGCCCATGCAAGACTTCGTAGCAGGCAAAAACACTTGCAACGCTTGCATTCGGCTCACGCCCTTCACGAATGGCTGCGAAGAATTCACGATCTTGAAGCTCAATGCCGTTCATTGAGACATCGACGTTTGAAACGTCGATTGGCGCTTCACGTCCGTCCACGAGGTCATCATAGCGCGCGATATAGGTGCCATTGTCGCAGATGTAGCGGAAGAATGTTCCGAGCGGTCCATCATTGTTGAATGACAGCGACAGTGTGCAGATCTTTCCGGTCTCGGTCTTGAGCTGGATTGACATATCCATCGCGATGCCGAGTTTCGGGTGCATCGGCCCCTGAATGGCGTTCGCCGCGACGACCTTTTCCCCAGTTTGGTACTGAAAGAGGTCCACCGTGTGTGCCGCGTGATGCCACAAGAGATGGTCGGTCCAGGTCCGCGGCTCGCCTTTGGCATTTATGTTCTCACGCCGGAAGAAGAAGGTCTGCACATCCATTTGTTGAATGGAGAGCTCACCTGCTGTGATCCGTTTTTTGAGCCATTGATGTGATGGATTGAAGCGGCGGGTATGTCCGACCATGCAGACCAGGCCCGTTTCTCGCTGGGTATCAAGAACAGCTTGGGCGTCCGCTAAACTGTCGGCTAGCGGAATTTCGACTTCCACATGTTTACCAGCGCGCATGCATTGGATGGCTTGTTCTGCATGCATTTGTGTCGGGGTGCAGAGAATTGCAGCATCCAGACCGGGCTGTTCCAGCGCCTCATCTAAGGACGAGGTGGCATGCGGAATGCCATAGTCGACCGCGACTTGCTTTGCTGCGTCGAGTTCGTGGCTGACGACGCTTATGACTTCAACGTCGTCAATTTTTTTAATGCCATCGAGATGTTTGAGACCGAATGCGCCGGCCCCGACAAGTGCGACTTTCATTGGGCTCTTTTCCTAAGTGTTCTCCAAAACCAAGTGACCGACCGCTGTATTTGAGGCCGGCACATGATAATGGCGGTGAAGTTGTTTGACCGATTTGTTCAGGGCGCCGCGCATGATGAGCCACATGACCATCTCGATGCCTTCGGACCCCGTCTCGCGCACATATTCGACGTGAGGAATTTCGGTTAGGCTTTCAGCCTCATCAGATGCGATACGATCCAGGAACTGGTTGTCCCAGTCGGCGTTGATCAGACCTGCGCGCGGACCTTGTAACTGGTGGGACATGCCGCCCGTGCCCCAGATTTGCACGTTCAGATCTTCGTCAAAGCTATCAACGGCGTTGCGAATGGCTTTGCCTAAATCGTAGCACCGCTTACCACTCGGCGCAGGATAGACCACCACATTGACGGCAAGCGGAATAACCCGGCAAGGCCATTCTTCGGGCTGTCCGAACATCAGTGATAGCGGCACCGTGAGGCCGTGATCGACATCCATGTCATTGATCAGGGTGAGATCGAAATCTTGCTGAATGACCGATTGTGCCAAGTGCCAAGCAAGATCCGGCGCGCCTTTAACGGTTGGAACCGGACGGCGCCCAAACCCTTCATCGGCGGGCTCATAGGACTCTGCGCATCCAAGCGCGAAGGTCGGCACAAAGTTTAGATCGAAGGCTGAAGCATGATCATTGTACACCAGGATCACAACGTCGGGTTTCTCTTCCGCGATCCATTTGCGCGTAAACTCATAGCCATCAAAGACGGGCTTCCAATAAGGCGTATCGGTTTCGCCGAGATCGATCGCACGACCGATGAGCGGCACATGGGAGGTTGCCACACCTGCAGTTAATCTGGCCATTATGAGCCCTCCTCTTTGAAGCGATTTCCTTCTGGGGACCGGCCGCCATCGAGCATCATTTGTTTGTAGTCGCGCTCATCCATGCCGGTCATTTTGGATGCGGCGTAGACGAAGCTCTTGCCGTCTGTTGAGAAGATCTTGGCGAGAAAATAGATGTTGCCGCCAAGCGACAGCATGAGGTTGTAATCGCGAGCGATCACTGCCTCTCTTTGTTCATCGGTCATTGGCCATTCATTGAGGTAGGCGCGTTCATTTGCGCGGAACCGTTCTCGGTTTTCAGACTTCATGAGTGACATGCAGAACTGATTGAGATGAAATCCGAGCCTTGCTTGATCCGCGTCAAAGATCGTGGTGCCCGGTACATCAGCGTAGGGTTTATCAAGAGCCATGATGAACCTCCTCTGGCCAATAGAGCTTCATAGGATTGTCGATGAGGAGTTTGCGCTGAAGCTCCGGCGTAGGCGCAATCTCAGGGATAAGGTCTACAAGCCAAGCGTCGTCTGGCATGTGAGATTTGAGGTTTGGATGAGGCCAGTCTGTGCCCCACAGCACGCGATCAGGCGCGCGCTGAACAGCGGCCCGAGCGAAGGGGACGAAGTCGGAATAGTCTGGCGGCCCCGAGACCGAAAGCCGCTCCGGGCAGGTCACCTTCGTGTACACATGTTCGAGACTGATGAGATCCAGAAACTTAGAGAACCCTGGTCCGTCGATGGACTTGGAAACATCCGGTCGGCCCATATGATCAATCACGACAGTGACAGGCATGCCCGCTATAAACTCAAACAGCTCCGGCAAATCATCTGCTTCAAAATAGATGACGATATGCCAGCCGAGTTTCTCGATGCGTTGGACCAGCTCCTTCAAGACGTCGGGCGCAATTGGATCCACGAGACGTTTGACGAAGTTGAAGCGTGTGCCGCGAATGCCCGCTTGATTGAGCGCACTCAACTCTTCATCGCTGACGTCAGGTGCAACAGACGCAACGCCGCGCGCGAGGCCGCCAGAATGGGCGATGGCATCGGTGACCGCGCGATTATCCGTCCCATGACATGTGGCCTGCACGAGGACATTTCTTGAAAATCCAAGATGATCGCGCAGCGCAAATAGTTGGTCTTTCGATGCGTCGCACGGCGTATATTTACGCTCAGGGGCAAAAGGAAACTCATCGCCCGGACCAAATACATGACAATGGGCGTCCACAGCGCCCACTGGCGGTACAAAGGTCGGCTTGGATGGGTCTTGGCACCAATCGAGCCAGCCAGGTGTTTTCGTAGGACGGGTCGTGAGGGTCATCGGCTTATACCTGTTCCAAGGCGCCGCGCCGGGTGGACAGCGCATCCAAGCAAGACGTCAAATCCGTGAAACGCGTGCCGGCGTTTTCTAAACTGGCGCCCAGTTGGCGCTGCGCTGTCGCGTTGGACATCAAAGGATTGACCCAAACATCTCTTACCGCTTTGCCGGCCTCGCGCATTTCTTCAGAACGCCGTTCGCCATGCTCCAATGAGCGCTCAATCATATAAAGTGATAGCTCTTCCCAATCTGGGCCGGGAAGGAGATCGCTTAGGGATGTAAGCACAGTGTCTTCCACGCCGTAACGGCGCGCTGTGACCAGCGATTCAAAAAGCAGAGCCTCTAACCCCTTAATGACGACGGACCGGCAGAGCTTCGCCGCCGAGGCTTTTCCATAGTCGGAAGCAAATACGCTCAGATTTGCGAGACCGAGTCCTTCACCGATGGATTTGAACTGTTCGGCATAGGGGCCACCCAATAGGATTGGCGATGACAGTCTCTTTGGATCGACCGGGCTCATAATCGCGGCTTCTACGTAAAGGCCTCCGGCACCATTGATGGCTTCTGCGGCTTTTGTTTTTGCGCCTGGCGAAGCAGAGTTCAGATCGAGAAAGTAGGTTCCGGGTTTCAAACCTGTAAGAACCGATTTTGCGGCGTGTACAGTTTGTTCTGCGGTAACAGCTGAGATGATGAGCTCGGAGCGCGCCGCCATTTCTTGGGGCGATGCACATGTCAATTCTTGATCGCGCGCAGTTGGGGGCGTGCCTGCAGCAAACTTTGTATCATAGGCGCAGAGGGTAACGTCGTAGACGCCTAAGTCTTCGGCCAACATGTGTCCGACTTCGCCGAAGCCGAGCAAACCAATCTGCGAAATCGACTTCATGATCTTGCTCCAAGATCAGTCGGAACAAAGATGTCGCCTTTCATCAATCGACGCGCGGTTCGCATGAGAGCAGACCTGCGGACAATCACATCGTCGCCGTGATCATCTAGTTCGATTTCGACTTGAAATGCGCCAGTCGGGTGTTCGACATTGAGAACACCGTCTGCAGTTTCGGAGGGTCTAAGTTCGAGGGCGTCAGCGATCGTACCCTCAACGAGGCAGGCAGTTGCGACGCTAACAGCGCCGAGTACGCCAACGGCTTGATGGACCCGATGTGGAATAAATGTTCGTGTCGAGACGAAGCCACCCTTTTGCGGTGGTGAAATGATCGACATCTTGGGGACCGTCTTCTCGCGCACATCGCCTAATCCCATTTCGGGTCCGAGCGCGAGGCGGATGCATTCAATCACCGTTTTAAGGTCAGGATTTGCCTCAAGGTCTTGGGGGCTTTCTTCGCCGGTTAAGCCAAGGTCTTCAGCTCGAAGCAAAATGACGGGCATGCCATTATCGATGCAGGTGACCTCTAGGCCTTGAACCTCATCCTTGCGGTTGCCTGTTGGAAACAGCGAACCGCATGTGGCTCCAGCGGTGCCTCGAAAGTCAATCGAAATGGGCGCAGCGGTTCCGGGTACTCCGTCTATGGTTGCGTTGCCGGCGTATTGAACCTCTCCGTCAGGTGTGGCGAACGTCGCAAAGGCGATGCCGTCACTGTTTAACATCCGAATACGTACGGTTGTGCGATCACCTTGGACGGGCACCAATCCCTCTTGCACCGCCCAAGGGCCAACGCCCGCGAGAATATTGCCGCAATTCTGGGCTGCACTCACCGTGGCGGTGTCTACGGATACTTGCAGGAAGAGGTAATCAATATCGGTCTCGTCACTCGCAGATTTGGACAAAACTGCAATCTTGCTTGTGAGGGGGTGCGCGCCCCCAATGCCATCGATTTGGCGGGGATCTGGCGATCCCATCGCCGCCAATAAAATGGCGTCGCGCTCAGCTTTTTCTGAAGGCAGATCGTTTGCGTGGAAGTAGAGTCCCTTTGAGGTCCCGCCCCGCATTAGAGTTGAAGGTATCGCCGTCTGCATTGAGCTTAACCCTCTTGCTCCGCATCAATGTAGCGAAGGCCTTTTGCAGCCAGCCGACCGCGCATGTCGTAAATGTCGAGCCCCAATTCACCAGCTGCCAGCCGGGTTCTCTTTTCCTGCTCTTTGGCTTCACGCTCTCTGGAGGCTTGAAGCACTGAGGCGGCGTTTGCTTTGGGAACGACGACAACGCCGTCATCGTCAGCGATCATGAGATCACCGGGCTGAACGTAAGCGCCTGCGCACACGACTGGCACGTTCACACTGCCCAGCGTTTCTTTCACCGTGCCTTGCGCGAACACACATTTTGACCAAACCGGAAATTCCATCTCGGTCAGGTCAGACACGTCTCGAACGCCGGCATCGATAATGAGACCGCGCACGCCGCGCGCTTTCAAAGAGGTCGCGAGTAAATCGCCGAAGTAGCCGGCATTCGATGGAGATGTGGGGGCGAGAACCAGAACGTCACCGGGTTGGCATTGTTCAACAGCGACATGGATCATCCAATTGTCACACGGCGGTGCGCTGATCGTGACAGCCGTTCCTGCAATGTGTGCACCCGGATAGATTGGCGACATATAGTCAGCAAGAAGTCCGCTTCTTCCTTGGGCTTCGTGAACGGTGGCCACACCCAGTCTTTCGGAGGAGAACGCATCGACGATTGATTTGTCAGTGCGCTCAATGTTTTGGACGACCACGGCCATTTAAGATCTTCTCCCGATATATTGTGTTTGAAGAAGATGCTGCCCAAGGGCGTGGCACTAGACAAATATGTTTTAGAGACCGAAATATAACATGATGTTATGGGCCGCTTTGGCCGGTCGGAAATCGTTCGATTGAATGTGATCGCAAACTTAACCTGTAGTTCTGAATGTCTATAACATCATGGTATAGGTAGGCTCAGGATAGATATTGGACGATCAACGCGAAGCTGTCCGATGGTTTGAGGGTGCTGAAAAGTGTGGCGGATCAATCAGCCTTCTGGGTGATCGTCTGTCTTCAGCTAAAAAAACAGACAAAAGATCATCGGGAGGAAAGTATGACTAAGTCTGACCATAAGAATTCGAGTCGAAAATTTTCGACGGTACGCGCTTCCGCGCTTGGAAGTGCGTGTTTTGCAGCGTTAGCGCTATCGGGCACTGTCCACGCGCAAGACGCTACCAGCGATGAAGGCCCCGCCGACGCACGCGAGCTAGATACGGTCACTGTGACCGGTTCTCGCCTGCAACGTGACAACAGCAATGCCCCATCGCCGACGACGGGCTTCAGCGCAGCTGAGTTCGAGGCAACAGGGGCGCTAACAGCGGCCGATGCGCTGGCTGAGCTGCCTCAGTTTAGCAATGGTTTTGGATCACAAAGCCAGACGATCAACACGGTGAATGACGGGTTCTCCAGCGGTACAGCGCTCGCAAACCTACGTAATCTGGGGACTCAACGAACGCTTGTGCTTGTTAACGGACGGCGCCATGTCGGCGGCGATCCAGGGCGCAGCTCAGTCGATCTCAATGCTATCCCAGCAGAGATGATCGACCGGATCGACGTCGTGACCGGTGCGGCCTCCGCCGTATACGGCGCAGACGCGGTCACGGGCGTCGTGAACATCATCTTGAAAGACGATTTTGAAGGCGCAGCTTTCACGGTTCGCAGCGGCACCACATCTGAGAATGATGGGGAAGAGTTGCAGATCGCCGGCACAATTGGCGGTGGTTTCGATGATGGACGCGGAAGCGCGCTCTTGTCGGTCGAGTACACCCAATCAGAGTCGATTTTCCATCGCGATCGTAGCTTCGGCCAGTTCGACGGCAATAACTACCAAGCTGATGGCGCCCAAGGCTCAAGCGCCGCAGTAGGCGGACGTTGGCAAGGTGAGACCTTCGATGCCAGCAACAATTTGGTGCCGTTTACGAACGATTTCCGCTTTCAACGGACACCGTTCCGGAATCTGCAGGCACCTGTAGAGCGGGTGCTTGTCAGCGCTGTTGCGGATTATGAACTCTACGCTTCCGATGGTTTCACGGTGAATTGGTTCAACGAAGCCTCATTCTCCAATTCAGAATCTGAGATTACCTTTGAACCACAATTCTTCTGGTTCCGGGGCCGCAACGAAAACCCGACCGCCTCTCAGTTTGAGGCGCCGCGTATTTCCGCGACAAACCCCTTCTATCTGGCCTCAGGCGTAACGGCAGATCCTTCTACCGCGTCTCTCTTCCTGCGGCGGATCTCTGAGCAAGGGGATCGCTCATCGATCGTCAATCGTGACACATATCGGTTCGTGACGGGCTTTGAAGGCGATATCAATGATAGTTGGCGATATGAGACTTACTATCAGTATGGCCGTGTCGAAGCGACCCAAGATGATGTGGGTACGCTCGATCGAAATCGCTTCTTTGCCGGCCTTGATGTCAACGACAACGGCACGCCAACGGACCTCAGCGATGATACATGTGCAGATCCAGCCTTCGTTGCGCTTGGATGTACACCGATCAATGTGTTCGGTCAGGGCACAATCACTCAAGACCAGTTGAACTATGCAACGATCGACGTGCTTTCGAGTGCAGAGTCGACCCAAGAAGTCTTCTCAGGCTTTGTAGCCGGTGACATATTCGCACTGCCTGCTGGCGATGTCGGGTTGGTTGTTGGTGCAGAGTATCGCGAAGAGACCACGACAGTCACACCGGACGAGGCGCTGCAAGACCGCTCCGCCGCCACGCGCCAGGTACAAGGCGTCGATGGCTCTTATGATGTCTCGGAAGTCTTTGCTGAGATTAACGTGCCCGTGGTTGCGGATGCGCCATTTGCGCAGCTCATCGAGTTTGGCGGCGCGGTTCGCTATTCCGATTATTCCACAGTAGGTGGCGAAACGTCCTGGAGCCTTCGCGGCGACTGGACGGTCAATGATTGGGTGCGTTTGCGCGGGGTCTACGCGACCGCCGTGCGTGCACCGAACATTGGCGAGCTGTTTGCGCCGGAATCGAGCTTCACGTCGGCTCTGCAAGATCCTTGTGATACAGATGGAGGAGCGATCACGCTCACTGGAAACCGCGCAGCCAACTGCTCCACAGTACTCGGCGCAGCGGCAGCGACGTTTGATCAGTCGCAACAAGATAGCCAGGTGACGCGCCAGCTGACATCCGGGAATGCCAATCTTGATGCCGAAGACGCAACGACCTTTACTGTTGGCGCGGTGTTTACACCGATCTCTGGTCTGACGGTTGAAGTGGACTATTGGGACGTGGAAATTGAGGATGTTATTCGTCCGTTCAACGCCCAGACAATTCTGAACCAGTGTTTCGATCAGCCAGGTTTGCCGACAGAGTTCTGCGCGGCGGTGAACCGCGATCCCAACACGAACCAAATCGCAGACGTAACGGCATTTGTCGTCAATGCGGCGACCGAGAATGCTGAAGGTCTAGACATCGCTGTGCGGTATTTCTTTGATCTTGAGAGCGCAGGCGTTCCCGGCGACTTCGGGGTATCGCTCAACTATTCGCATCTGTTCGATCGCTCATTCATCGCCTTTGACGGCGCTGATGAAGAAGATCGGACCGGCGAGATCGGGAACTTCGAAGACCAGTTCAGTGCTCAGCTGAACTACAATATTGGCGATTTCGGTCTTGGTTGGAACTTGCGCTACCTTTCAGATGCCCTCGGCAACTCGGTTGATCCGGTGGCCCTGGCTCTGGACGGCAATAGCATCGACTCGATTGTCTATAACGACCTTCAGGCGCGCTACTCCCTGGGCGACAGCTTGGATCTCTCATTCGGTATTGAGAATGTGTTCGATGAAGATCCGCCACTCATCACTGATGAATCTCCGCTCGTTGGCGGCGCTGAGATCACAGCAGGTGGCATCTACGATACCCGAGGCCGATTCTTCTACGCCTCGGTGTCCAAGAGGTTCTAATCAATCCTCCGAGAACCTCCTGAACCGCGCCGGGTTTGCCGGAGACCATTCTTTTTGAGAGAGTGGACCTATGACAGACAAGAAGCAGAGACCTCATTACTCGCCTGAGGTGCGTGAG
>MDTD01098148.1_pt1 | contig 18730 bp, 18 predicted proteins | sample 811221 | NCBI WGS metagenome assembly MDTD01 (sample SAMN05326646, study PRJNA326480) | marine metagenome | isolation source: seawater | place: Pacific Ocean: South West | collected 2011 | reverse complement strand
CGTCGGCGCGGCGCGCCCGGCAGATGGCCGCCAGCTCCTGCTCGAACCACGCCACCCGCCAGGTCGATTCGGGCAGCCCCAGCATCGCCGCCTGCTGCTGCACCTCGCTGCCGCCGCAGAGCACGGCCAGTGACGGACGATGTCCGAGCCGGTTGAGCTGCTGCGTCACCTCCGCCAGGACGCTCGCACGGAATCCGTCGTCGCCGAAGGGAAAATCCATGTTGGCGAACATGAAGTCCTGCCAGACGAGCACGCCGAGCTCGTCGCACAGGTCGTGGAAGTGGTCGTGCTCGTAGACCGAGTTTCCGGGCACCCGCAGCATGTTCATCCCGGCGGCCACGACGGTGTCCAGCGCGGCCCGCAGCCTATCGGGATCCGGCGAGTGGCCGAGGAAATCCACCGGCGTCCAGCAGGCGCCCCGGCAGAACACCTCCAGCCCGTTGACGCGCAGGGCGAAGGCTCCGTCGGCCTGGTCGATCTCGATCCGGCGGAACCCGACCGGCGTCAGCGGTATCCGCTGTCCGACGCCGTCGATGCGTATGTCGAGGGCCGCCGGGTAGCGGTGCGGGCGCCCATGGGTATGCGGCCACCAGAGCGCCGGCCGGTCGATCTCCAGGGTTCCCGAGAAGCTGAAGCCGCCGTCGTCGGGCACCACGGTCAGAGGCGCCTGGGCGTCGCCAACCGTCAGGGCCGCCGTGACCCGCTGCGGTTCGGCGCCGTCGATGCGGCAACGGCCGCTGACCGAGACGCGGCCGCGATCCCCGTCGAGCTCCGGCGCCACGCGCAGGGATTCCAGCGCCGGTTCGGCGTGGCAGTGCAGCCAGACCTCCCGCCAGGGTCCGATGACGGGTACGCCGGGGCAGATGCCCGGCATCCGGCCCAGCAGCGACGTCCGCAGGAATCGCAGATTGCGGTGGCCGACCAGGGAGGTCCGCCACGACGCCCGGGGCCGTCGCTCCGCCAGCCGGCCGGTCAGCGATCGACAGCAGACGTGGAGGGTCACCGCGCCCCCGGCCAGCCGCTGCGAGACGTCGACACGGTGCTCGATGAACATGTTGTCGCTCACCAGCAGGCGTTCGCCGTCCAGCCAGACCTCCGCCAGGGTCGCGAGCCCGCCGAACACCAGGCTGACACCGGCGCCAGGCTCCGGCATCTCCGTCAGCACGCATCGGAACCAGTGATCGAGATCGTCGAGGTTCGCCGCTTCCGCCCAGTCGAACCGGGCGGCGTCCCGCAGCGCGCCGGCGGCCGTCCCCGGCACGGATGCCGGCAGCCAGTCGGGCGCCGTCGAGGCCAGGGCGGCAGGATCATCGCAGGCACCGGGCGGCGTCGCGCACATGCTCCAGCCCCGGTCGATCAGGTGCCAGCCCTGCTCGACGCCCCGCGCGGCGCGGTCGACGCCGGCGACCGCACCGGAAGCCAGAGGCGTCATGCCGGCAGCCGCCGGGACAGCTCTGTCATGCCGGCCTGCCAGGCGCCGGCCATGGCCTCGAACTGACCCGTCACGTCCTGGCTGCGGCCCCGTGCCGCCATCCTGGCCGTCTTCATCACCAGCATCTTGGCGGTGGCCGATATCGACCGGAACTCACGCGCCGCGGCGCCGAGCGGCAGCCCGCCGGTCTCCTCGAGCCAGTCGAGCAGCAGCGCCGCGTGCTCGAAGCACGATCCGCATTGCCGCAGCGTCGCGAACACGTAGGCGTGATACACCGACTCGTCCTGGCCGACCACCCAGCCGAGCTGCTCCTCCACGGCGGCGCCGTAGGCCGTCAGCGGATTGCGCTCCGGCGCGAGCGCCAGGTAGCGCCCCAGGCGTTCCAGGGACAGTTCGACGAGCCGGTCCGCCGGCAGCGCGGCGGCCCGATCGACTTTCAGGATCTCGCAGTAGGGCGCGAGCCAGTCCGCCGGCGTGTCCCGATCCAGGCGGAAGATGCCACGGAAATCGTCGCCGTCGAGGGCGTAGTAGCCGGCGTTGTGAAAGTATTCGAGGCGCTCCGCCGTCAGATCGACGGCGTTCACCCCGATGGTGGTCTTGGTGTGCTGGCGGCGGTAGTCGGTCTGGGCGGTGTCCGGCAGGTAGAAGGCGTCCACCTCCACCAGCGGCAGTCGGCCGCCCTCGACCTGGCCGACCACGTGCTCGAGCACCGGCCGCCACACCGTGAGCTCCTCGATGCGCAGGCCGTAGAGATCCACCAGGTCCCCGTGGGGCGGCTTGTAGAAGGTCCACTGGTCGCCCTCGAAGTCGCTGGCGAGGGTGAACGCCAGGCAGGCGCGAGGCTCCAGGCCGAGCGCGTGCACGATCTCCAGCAGGAGGTCGACGTAGCAGTTGGACTCCGGCCAGTCGCGGTCGCCGCCGTGTACCACGGCCGGCTGATAACGCCCGGGGATGCAGTCCAGAACTCTCATCGCCGCCTCAGATGCCCAGGCCTTCCCGGACCTCCCGGGGCCAGGACGCGCAGTCCAGCCCGTGAGTGTGCAGCAGCGCGATGGCCACGCGTTCGAGGCCGAAGCCGATGCACGCGGTATGCGCGTACTCCCCGTCGACGGTCCGGATGTCGAAGGTGCGGCTGAATTTGTCGCGGTGGTAGTTGAAGGACGCCAGCGCCGTCGGCTGTTCCGCCACCACCGGCAGGCAGATCTCGAACTTGCTCCTGTCCGCCCGCTGATTGGCCTTCAGCATCCGCCCGCCGCGCCCGAAGAACGGGTCGTTGGCAACCTCCAGAGTGACCGGAAGCCCCAGCCCCTCCAGCAGTTCGATGCCGCGGGCCATCCACAGCTCACGCCACTCGGCAACGTCATCCGGCGCCCCGATCCTGACGTTCTCCCGCATCAGGAACGATTGCAGCCTCGCCGGGTCGGCGGACGGCTCGTGGCGGAATATGAACGAGGACAGGCTGACCAGCCGCCCGCCCTCGGGCAGCGTCCCGCGCAGCGTGGGATAGAGGGGGTAACAGGCCGCCGGGGTGAGCGCGAGCCGGGCGCTGTTCAGCCGGCTGCCCCACTCCTCGCCCGCGGCGATCGCCTCGAGCAGCCGGGCGTGCCCGTCCTCGTCGCCCTCGAAGCTGTGCACGCAGCCGCACAGCTCGGGAAACGACTGCAGGTACTCGGCTTCGACCAGAACCGCGGTGGGCATCACCGGCGGAAACTGCCTGGTCTCGGCGCCGTCCTCCGCGGCGAAACGCTGGACCAGCGCGTCGAACCCGCCGGTGATGGCCTCGAACCGCGCCGTGCGGCCGTAGACGCCGGGCACCCCGGTGTCGATCCAGTACCCGGACTCGATCAGGGACGCCGTCAGCGCCTGCTGTGCGCCCGGGCCGGTCAAGCTCTGCCCTCGGAGAGTCCGCGGATGGCGCCGCCCTTGTGCACCAGATGCATCGCCGCGTTGCCCGAGCGGATGCGGTCGTTGCTGATCATCAGCGAGGCGGACATGGCGTCCCGCAGCAGCCGGCCCAGGGTGAAGTCCGAGTTGTTCCGGTACCCGGCGATACCGCAGATCTCGAAGGCCTCCAGCACGATCTCACGCAGGAGGCCGGCCGCGTTGACCTTCAGATTGTTGACCCGCAGGGCCAGCGCCAGATCCGTCGCGCCGATGCGGCGTCCGGAAGCCAGCAGCTCGTCGTAGTCCCGCAGCACGGCCTCGTGATCGGCGCGCATGAGCTGCAGCCTGGCGTCGAGATCCGCCAGCCGCTCCGCGCCCCGAGGCGTCACCGCCGGGTTCTTACGGGCCTTGCCCTGCACCAGGCTGCGGGCGCGGCGGGCGGCGTCGGTGGCCATCCCGACCCAGGCGCCGGCCCACAGCAGATGCGAGCACGGCACCATGGTGTGGGGCGCGATGTCCGCGAACGGTACCGGCAGCACCTGCCAGAGCTCACCCCTGCCCTGCACCCGTGCGCCCGGGCTGCACGTGCCCCGCATGCCGAGGGTGTCCCACTCGCCGGGATCGAGAAGCTCGAAGTCGCCGCCCAGGACCAGCACCAGAACCTGGTCGTGCTCCGCCGCGTCGCCGTCCCGGCGCACGGTGATCAGCAGATCGTCCGCGTGGGCGCCGTAGGAAATGGTGGTGGCGTGCTTGGTCAGGGTGAAGCCGTCAGCGTCGGCCTCCAGCGCCGCGATGCTGCGGCGCAGATCCCCGTCGATGCCGACCTCGGAGGTCACCGACGCGATCAGCCGCTGCTCCGTGACCAGGCGTCGCAGATAGTCGGACCAGGCCCGCACGCCGGCGCCGTGATGGACGATGCAGGCGACCTGAATGTAATGCATGGCGAGGATCATCGACGCGGCGGCGCAGCGTTCCCCGAGCAGACCGCAGAGCACGGCGAGCTGGCGTGTGGAGCAGCCACCGCCGCCGAGTGCCGCCGGCACCCCGGCCGACAGTGCGCCGACCTGCTTGAGCGCTTCCATGGCCTCAGCCGGGAAGCGCGCACGGGCGTCCACGTCGGCCGCCGCCGGTCCCGCCACCTCGTCCGCGATGCGCCGAACGCTGGCGCTCAATTCGCGGAAGTCGACGGCCGTGGCGCTGCGCGCTGCTTCGTCCATGACCTCAGACCTCTCCCGCTCCGAGCAGCGTCCCGATGGCGCCGGCGATCGCAGCAACGCTGGAAAAGTACTCGCGCTGCAGCATCTCGTCGGGAAACTCCACGTCGAACGCATCCTCCAGCGACAGCATCAGTCTCACGCTGGCGTGGGACGTCAGCCCCGCGTCGAACAGATCGTCCTCCCGCCCGAGCGCCGCGGCTCCGGCGTCGAGACCGGTCTGACCGATGAGCGTGCGTACCTGTGTTTCGATGTCCATCTGCTCGTGCCCGCATTCCGCGACGGCGGCCTGTTGTTCCATCAGTTCGATCTCCCCTCGATGGTCGAGACATGTCCCACGCCGGCGGCGGCCGGCATCGCGGCGAGCAGGTTCGCCCGCCAGAATCCGTCGAGCTCCTGGTAGAACCCGGAGCCGAAGGCGTCGGCGAAGTCGCCGTGACCGGCGCCCTCGATGATCCAGAGCCGGCCGTTGGCCGCCACGTCGACCAGGGCCTCGCCCATGGACAGCGGAATGGCGTAGTCCTCGGTGCCGTTGATCACCATCACGGGGCGATCGCCGACCCGGGCGAGCGCCGCTTCGGTGTCCTTCTCCAGGACGTCGACACCCTTCAGGTAGGCGGCGGCGACGGCGAAGTAGCCGACCCCCGGCACCCGCCAGCGGAACTGGCGCAGGAGCTGGTCGTGCATGTTGGTGAACCCGGCCTGCAGCGTGAGGGCGCCGATTCTCGAATCCTCGGCAGCGGCCCTGGCGATGCTGTAGACACCCATGGAGTACCCGAAGCCGCCGATTCTTCCGGGCTCGACGCCTTCGGCGACGGCGAAGTCGACGGCCTTGCGCAGGCTCTCCGCGAAGCGGTCGTCCCAGGCCCGGGCGCCTTCGCTGGCGCCGTAGCCCGGCAGATCCAGGGCCAGCGCGCCGTAGCCCCGGGCGGCCAGTTCGCGGACGTAGGGATGAAACCCGGCGCCCGCTCCCGGGGCGCCGTGGGCGTAGACGATGAGTGCGCCGTTGCGGCTCGGGCGGTAGAAAGCCCGTTGTCGGGAACCGTCCGAGAGCGTCCAGTAGACCGGTTCGGCGATCTCGAGCATGGCTTCGGCGTTGCGCTGGCGCAGCGGAGCGCTGTCGTCCGGCGTCGGAGCGAAGTCCGCCAGTTCCCGGCGGAACGCCTTGGAACCCACGTAGACGTAATAGGCGGCGCCCAGCAGCAGGACGCCCGCGACGGCCCAGATCAAAACCCGGGCCGGCCCGCGAACGCGGTTGTGCGCATTATCCGACCACGCCCTCTCCACGACCGTTCTCCACCGTCACGAGATCCGCAGAGGACCTCGATCGCCCTACTGTACGGGCGGCATCGACGGGCATGGTAGCGCCGATTCCGAGGCAGAATGTAACGATTACGTCAGGCGCTAGAGCGTGTCGATCCAGTCGCCGATGACGGCCAGCGCGCCGGCATCGACCCGGTGGCTGCCGATCGGCGGCATGCGGGACGAATCCAGCGCCTCCATGCGCCGCCACAGGACGCTCCGCTGGCGGTCGCCCGGCGCGATGATGCGGGCATCGGTGATGCCGAGATCACCGGCCTGCGGCACCTGGCCGATGGCCCGCATGTCGGCGTTGGCCGTGTCGAACCGCAGATCCAGCGACAGCGTGACGTCGGTGCCGGGCCGGTGGCACTGGGCGCAGTTCACCGCCAGATAGGTTCGGGCGCGGGTCTGCAGCGTGGCCGACGTGTCGTCGGGCGCCACGAACGCCTGGTACTGGCCCGCGTCGCCGATGTCCGTGTCGAACAGGTCGACATGGTTCCAGGCGCGAAGCTGATTGTCGGTCGCATTGGCGTAGGCGAAATCCCGGTTCATCTGGCGGGTGCGCAGGCCGAGCACCGGGCCGCCGGCGTCGGTGTGGCAGTTCAGGCAGTCCGTGCGGCTGGGATACTCGTAGAGCTGGGTACGGGTCCCGCCGCCGGGCTCCTCGATGGTCAGCGTCTCGGTTTCCCGGCCGGACAGCAGCACCGCATCGGTCTCCGACGGATTCCAGCGATAGGTGAATCCCTGCCAGCCCGACTGGGTGTTGACCAGCAGCCGCGTCTCCAGCCGCCGCGCGCTGCCGGGATCGCCTTCCACCAGGTCGATCTCGAAGTGCTTGACCACCACGCTGCCCACCGGGAACTGCCAGGCGCCCGTGGCCGAGAAGTCGACGCGCTGGCCGTCTGGGACGCCGACCCAGCGGCGTTTGGACGTGCCGTCGGACCAGAACGGATGGTTGATCTCGTACTCGATGAGACCGGCAGGCGTCGCCAGCGAGGCCAGGTCGGCGAACACGCCGGTTTCCGACAGCAGGTCCGGAATGCTGCCGCCGCCACCGCCGCCGCCGGTTTCCGTGAACGTGAACAGACCGCGGAACGGCGTGACCACGTACAGCTCGCCGGCGACATCCTCGCCGAAGGACGTGGTGCGCTCGCCCTGGGCCGGCGTGATAATTTCCTGATTGTCGACCTGGCCGCCCGCCTCCCGGCGCAGCGCCCAGACCCGCCCGGAGCCCAGGTCCGCGTAGACGTACCGGCCCACCAGTCCGGGCAGGTCGTTGCCGCGGTAGACGAAGCCGCCGATGATGGCGTTGCCCTGACTGTGGTCGTACTCCCACAGCGGTTCGAGGTAGGTCTCGCCGCCCTGCGGGGTACCGCGCTGCAGGGTGCCTTCGAACACCGGCCAGCCGTAGTTGCCGCCGGCCTCGACGACGTTGATCTCCTCCCGGTCCGACTCTCCGACGTCGGCGACCCACAGCTCGCCCGTCGCCCGGTCGAAGGAGAAGCGGAACGGATTGCGCAGCCCGTAGGCGTAGATGGCGCGCGTGACGGCGTTGCCCGAGGACGCGAACGGATTGTCCGGCGGGATGTCGTAGCCGTCCGCCGGGTCGGCGGGATGGGGATCGATGCGCAGCAGGGTCCCGTACCAGTTGCCGAGGTTCTGGGCTTCCGGCGCGTTGGAGCCGCCGCCGTCGCCGAAGGCGACGTACAGCATGCCGTCGGGGCCGAAAGCCAGCGCCCCGCCGTTGTGGTTGGCGAACGGCTGGTCGAGCCGGAGGACTTCCCGTTCGCTCGCCGGGTCGATGCCGCCCTGCCCTGCGTTCGCCCAGGTGAACCGGGAGATCTGGGAGCGGGGATCCGCCGCGTCCGTGGAGTAGTGAACGTAGAAGTAGCCGTTGCTGACGAAGTCCGGGTCGAAGGCCAGGCCGAGCAGCCCCTGCTCCACGTCGGTGAGGACACGCCCGGACAGGTCGAGCACCGTCGCCGTCTGGCCGGTGGCCGGATCCAGCGTGCGCATCTCACCCGTCTGCTGCAGCACCACGAGCCGGTCGTCGCCAGGCGCCGGTATGCCGCTGAGAAACAGCGCTCCGGGGAAGCCGCTGAACGCGGACTGCAGATCGTAGTCGCCGAGCGCCACGGACTGGCCAGGCAGATCGAGCGGGGGAAACGGCGGTCGCGAGGTCAGACCGAAGGGGTCCGCCGGGGGCGGCGGCGGCGGAGGCGGAGGCCCGGGTGGAGGTGGCGACGCGCCGCCACCGCCTCCGCCGCCGCCACAACCGGCCAGCAGCGTCGCCGCCAGCAGCCCCGTCAGGACACCGGCGGTGACGCCACGCAGATTCATAGGCCGAGTACCAGTTTCGCCATGATGTTCCGCTGAATCTCGTTGGAACCCGCGTAGATGCTCACCTTGCGGGTGTTGAAGTAGTCCTGGGCGACGCCGTTCGCATACTGCGGGCCGACCGGCTGGAAGTTGTCGCCCGGCTCCGGCGTCGACTGGTCCAGGGGCAGCGCGTAGTAGCCCACGGCGTCCAGCGCCAGCTCGGTCACCGCCTGCTGCAGCTCGGTGCCCCGGGTCTTGAGCAGCGACGACTCCGGCCCCACGTTCTGGCCGGCGGCAAGGGCGCCGAGAATCCGCAGCTCGGTGAACTCCATGGCCAGCACCTGGCGCTCGACGTCGTCCAGCCGGGCCCGGTAGTCCGGGTCGTCGATGACGCTGCCGCCGAAGCCGTCCGGCTCCGACTCGGCCATGGTGCGAACGTGCCCCAGGGCATGCTTGAGGGCCGGGGAGTAGGCGTTGCCACGCTCGAACTCCAGCAGGTACTTGGCGCAGGTCCACCCCTTGCCTTCCTCGCCCACCAGGTTCTCCTTCGGCACCTCGACGTTCTCGAGGTAGACCATGTTGATTTCCTGGTGGCCCTCCGGCGGCTGGTCGAGGGTGACGATCGGGTTGACCGTGACGCCGGGCGAATTCATGTCGATGAGCAGGAAGCTGATGCCGAGCTGGCGCTTCTCCTCCTGGCTGGTGCGGACCAGGCAGAACATCATGTCGGCGTACTGGGCCATGGTGGTCCAGGTCTTCACGCCGTTGACCAGGTAGTGATCGCCCTTGTCTTCCGCCTTGGTCTTCAGGGACGCCAGGTCGGAACCGGAACCCGGCTCCGAGTAGCCCTGACACCACCAGACGTTGGAATTGAGGATGTCCGGCAGATACCGGTCCTTCTGTTCCTGGGTTCCGAACTTCATGATCACCGGCGCGACCATGGTCATGCCGAACGGCACCACGCCCGGCGCGCCCACCCGGGCCCGCTCCAGGTCGAAGATGTACTTCTGGGTCGGCGTGAAGTCGGCGCCGCCGTACTCCACGGGCCAGTTGGTGGCGGCCCAGCCCTTCTCCGCCAGCTTCTTCTGCCAGCGGACGAGGTCGTCCTTGCCGAGTTTGCCGAGCGCGCTGCGCGCCTGACGCTCACGCATCTCCTGGGGCCAGGCCGTTTCCAGCCACGACCGGACTTCCTGCTGAAATGCGCGTTCTTCCTCGGTGAACTCCAGATTCACGTCCTGCTCCTTGGTGCTGCCTGTTGGTGCTGCGTATCGCGAGCGCCGAGTGTATCACTCCGATTCCTGCCCTGCCGCCAGGCCGAAGCCTGTGCCGGGGGCATGGCGAATCGGCATAATGCCCGCTCCTCGAGCTGGGAGTCCCCAATGCGACCCGACATTACCGCCGTGCGCGATTACTTCATGTCTCTCCAGGACCGGATCGTCGACGAGCTCGAGTCCCTGGACGGCGAGGCCCGCTTCCTGCGCGAGCAGATCGACGCGCCCAACGGCGGGTTGTCGAGGCCCCGGGTGCTGGAGAACGGCCCCGGAATCGAGAAGGCGGCGGTGCAGTTCACCCACAGCATCGGCGCCTCGCTGCCGCCCGCCGCCACCGAGCGCAATCCGCACCTCGCCGGGCACGGTTTCCAGGCCGCGGCGATCTCGCTGATCGTCCACCCGCGCAACCCCTACGTGCCGACCACCCACGCCAACCTGCGGTTCTTCCTGGTCGAGGCCGACGAGCCGGTCTGGTATTTCGGCGGCGGGTTCGACCTGACGCCCTACTACGGCTTCGAGGAGGATGCCGTGCACTGGCACGAGCAGGCCCGGGCGGCGGCTGGCGAGCATTACCCGGCCCTGAAGGCGGCCTGCGACGAGTACTTCTACCTGCCCCACCGGCAGGAGTGCCGGGGCATTGGCGGACTGTTCTTCGACGACTGGACCGAGGGCGGCTTCGAGCAGGCGTTCGGCTTCACCCGCGCCGTCGGGGATCACTTCCTGCCCGCCTACGCGCCGATCTTCCAGCGCCGCGCGGCCACGCCCTACGGCGAACGGGAACGCGACTGGCAGCTCTACCGCCGCGGGCGGTACGCGGAGTTCAACCTGGCCATCGACCGGGGCACCCGCTACGGCATGCAGAGCGGCCGGCGGGTCGAGTCGGTGCTGGCATCCCTGCCGCCGCTCGCGGCCTGGAAGTACGCCTACGAACCGGAGCCGGGCAGCGATGAATCCCGTCTGTACACGGATTTTCTGCCGCCCAGGGACTGGCTCGGCTGACCCGGCGGGCCTGTGGATAACTCTGGGGATTATTTGGCGATGGGCGTCATCAATCGGTAATACGCTACTCGATTGCTTTTTTCGCACGTTTGTAAATTCAGCATTTTCATAGGCTTACAGCAGACTCCTCAAACAACCCTGGGAGTTGCGAATCGGGCCGCCGTGCCCTGCCGGTGTGCATAAAGTTGTTGCAGGCGCACAGAAACGGTCATTCCTGGACGACGGTGAGTCGATCCTCGACGCCGCGCACGCCCTTGATGCCGGCGGCCAGATCGAGCGCCCGCTGCTGCAGCGCCCGGCTGCCCACGCGGCCGTACAGGGACACGACGCCCCGCTTGACCTCCGTGTTGATGCGCAGCCCGCTGATCTCCGGATCGTTCAGCAGCGCCAGCTTGACCCGGGCCTGGATGCCGACGTCGTCGGTGAATTCGCCGACCGTGCGGGACGAGCCTTCCTGATAGCTCTGACACCCGGCCGCCGCCACGAGCGACAGCAGCAGAGCCGCCAGCAACGCCACGCCCAGCCCCCTGTTCAGCGGTGAGCGGTTCATAATCTCCTCCAAACGCCTAGAATTGCCGGTTCCGGTCACGGACGGCCGGCGCCGCCCGCCCATGCAAACTACCACGGAGCATTCCATGAACGAACTCACCGTCGTCGCCGAAGGCCTGAGATTCCCCGAAGGACCCATCGCCATGGCGGACGGCAGCATCCTGCTCGTGGAAATCGCCAGGGGCACCCTCAGCCGGGTCCGGGACGGCGCCGTCGAGGTGGTCGCGGAGCTCGGCGGCGGGCCCAACGGTGCCGCCATCGGGCCGGACGGCTGCTGCTACGTGTGCAACAACGGCGGCTTCAAGTGGATCGAGGCCGGCGACCGGCTGTTCCCGGGCGAGGAGCCGGAGAGCTACGCCGGCGGCCGCATCGAGAAGGTCGACCTGACGACCGGCACCGTCGAGGTGCTGTACACCCACTGCGCCGGCCAGCCCCTGCGCGGCCCCAACGACATCGTGTTCGATCGCCAGGGGGGCTTCTGGTTCACCGATCACGGCAAGACCCGGCCCCGCGAGCGGGACCGCACCGGGGTGTTCTACGCGAAGGCCGACGGTTCCCACATCGAGGAGGTCGTCTTCCCGCTGGAAGGTCCCAACGGCATCGGCCTGTCGCCCGACGAGGACGAGCTGTACGTCGCGGAGACCATGACCGGGCGGCTGTGGGCGTACGAGCTGGCGGCGCCGGGCAAACTGCGCGGCGAGCGCCGCGACAAGCCCGACGGCGGCCGTCTGGTGCCGGGCCGCCCGGGCTATTTTCTGTTCGATTCCCTCGCCGTGGACGCCGACGGCAACGTCTGCGTCGCGACGATCATCGACGGCGGCATCACGGTGCTCAAGCCCCGCGGCGGCGAGCCGGAGTTCGTGCCCATGCCCGATGTCGTCACCACCAACATCTGCTTCGGCGGCGACGGCCTGAGGACCGCCTACGTCACCCTGTCGTCTACGGGACAGCTCGTGTCCGTGCCCTGGAAGACCGCCGGCCTGCCGCTCAACTTCCTGAACCGCTGAGCCGCACGCCCCCGTAGGAGCGCCCTCCCGGGCGCGACCCGACGCCGTGAACCGATCGCGCCCGGGAGGGCGCTCCTACGGGGCGGCGCGGGCCATCGGAGGGGGGTGGCCGACGGCACTAGGCAAGCCCTACCCCCCTGGGTAAGATACCGGCTCGCCAGTAGCACAGCGTGAGGGGCAGGACGTGCGCAGACCGTTCGGAAGCAGCCGCGAAGGGGAAGACGAAGAGCAGATCAATCTGACGCCCATGCTGGACGTCGTGTTCATCATGCTCATCTTCTTCATCGTGACGGCCACCTTCGTCAAGGAAACCGGCATCGACGTCAACCAGCCGGACGAAGACAAGCCGAAGAACATCGACCCGGATAAGAAGAGCATCATCGTGCGCATCTCCAACCGGGATCGCATCACCATCGCCCAGCGCGAGGTGGACTGGCGCTCCGTGCGGGCCAACATCGAGCGGCTCCACGCCGAGGCGCCCGAAGCGCCCGTGGTGATCCAGGCCCACCCGGACTCCACCACCGAGGCCATGATCCACGTCATGGACGAGTCCCGCCTCGCCGGGGTGTACAACATCTCGCTGGCGTCCAATTAGGGCGCCAACAGCGATCTCATGTCGCCCGGCAACCCGTAGGAGCGGCCTCCCGGCCGCGACCGGGTGCCACCCAATCGATCGCGGCCGGGAGGCCGCTCCTACGGGCAGTCGAGCGTGATCGACCTCCGCAGCGACACCGTCACCCGTCCTGTTGCGGCCATGCGCCAGGCGATGGCGTCGGCCGAGGTCGGCGACGACGTGTACGGCGAGGATCCCACCGTCCGCCGCCTCGAAGCGCTGGCCGCGGAGATGCTCGATCACGAAGCGGGCGTGTTCATGCCCAGCGGCACCCAGACCAATCTCGTCGCCCTGCTGACCCATTGCGGGCGCGGTGACGAGTACATCGTCGGCGCCACGGCCCACACCTACCGCTACGAGGGCGGCGGCGCCGCGGCGCTCGGCGGCATTCAGCCGCAGCCGCTGCCCTTCGCCGACGACGGCACCCTCGACCTCGACGCGGTGCGGTCGCTGATCAAACCCGTCGACCCCCATTTCGCCCGCAGCCGGCTGCTGTGCCTGGAGAACACCCAGGGCGGCAAGGCCGCCGGGCCGGCCTATTTCCAGCGCGCCCGGGCGCTGTGCGACGACACCGGCCTCGGTCTCCACCTCGACGGTGCGCGACTGTTCAACGCAGCCATCGCGATGGCCTGCCCCGCAGCCGACATCGCGCGCCACTGCGACTCGGTGTCGGTCTGCCTGTCGAAGGGGCTGGGCGCCCCGGTGGGATCGGTGCTGGTGGGATCACGCGACTTCGTCGACGCCGCCCGCCGCTGGCGCAAGGTCGTGGGCGGCGGCATGCGTCAGGCCGGCATTCTGGCCGCGGCCGGCATTTATGCCCTGGAGCACCACGTCGAGCGGCTGGCGGACGATCACGCCAACGCGGCCCGCCTGGCCGAGCTCGTCGAGCAGCGTTACCCCGGCCGGGTCAGCCAGCACACCAACATGGTGTTTCTCGACCTGCCGGAACCGGAACTACAGACCCTCGAGCGGGATCTCAGGGCCCGGGACATCGTCATCCGCGGCGGGCGCTGGGTGGTCCACCTGGACGTCAGCGCCGCCGACGTCGAACGCGTAGGCGAGGCCCTCGCCCCCCTGTAGGAGCGGCCTCCCGGCCGCGATCGGGCGATTGATGGGGTGGCACCGGATCGCGGCCGGGAGGCCGCTCCTACAGGGGGGCATGGTGGTACAGGCGTTGCGGGTCAGAGCAGCGTCACCAGCGCCACCACCGCGCCGGTGGTGCAGGTCACGATGGTGCCGGACACCAGCGAGCGCGGCGCCACCGCCAGCACCTCGCTGCGGCGTTCCGGCACCAGGGTGTTCAGCCCGCCGAGCAGAATCCCCAGGCTGCCGAAATTGGCGAAGCCGCACAGGGCGTAGGTCATGACCAGCTCGCTGGCGGCGGACAGCGAGCCTTCCGGGAGGCCGCCGAGCTGAATGTAGGCGAGCAGCTCGTTGAGGATCAGCTTGGTGCCGAGCAGGGAGCCGGCCACCGTCGCCTCCTCCCAGGGTATGCCGATCAGCCAGGCCACCGGCGCGAACAGCCAGCCCATCATGCGCTCGAGGGTGAGCGGCGCGTCCGCCACGACGATGCCGGACAGCACGTAGTTCACCAGCGCCACCAGGCTCACCAGCACCACCACCATGGCCGCCACGTTGGCGGCCAGCCTCAGGCCGTCGGCGGTGCCCCGGGTGATGGCGTCCATCAGGCTGCCGTAGACCAGCTCGTCCGCCACCGCCGCCGTGTCCGTCTCCGCCGCCGGCGGGATCATCATCCGCGAGACGTAGACCGCGCCCACCACGTTGATCACCGAGGCGATCAGGATGTGTCCCAGCGCTCCGGGCACCACGTCCGTGAGCATGCTGGCGTAGAGCACCATGATCGACCCGGCCACCGTCGACATGCCGCAGGTCATCACCGTGAACAGCTCCGAGCGCGTCAGGCTCTGCAGGTAACCCCGGATGACCAGCGGCGTCTCCACCATGCCGAGGAACACGCTGGCGGCGCCGGCAGTGCCGACCGCCCCGCCCACGTCCATCAGCCGGCGCAGCACGGCGCCGAAGCCCCGGACGACCGCGGGCAGCACGCGCCAGTACCAGAGAATCGCCACCAGCACGCTGAACACCATGATCTGGGGCAGCACCCGGAAGGCGAAGATGTACATGGCCGACGGGTCGGTGACCTCGAAGGGCGGGCTGCCGCCCCCGAGAAAACCGAACACGAAGCCGGCGCCCGCCGCCGTGGCGGCCTCCACGGCGTAGACCACTTCGTTCAGCAGCAGCAGGCCCTGCCCCACCGCGGGAATCCGCAGCAGCACCAGCGCCAGCCCGAACTGCAGCGCGAGGCCTACCAGCACCGGCCGCCAGCGCACCTCGGCGCGGGACTCGCTGGCCGCCCAGGCGGCCGTCATCAGAAGCGCTATGCCGAGAATCGCCTGCATGGGCTGCTACCGTCGTTGTGATCGTCGTTATTGCGGTATGAGGAAAACGGTGAGGACGTACTCGCCGAAAAAGCAGAAGTGTCCTTCGCCATCGCTCATGATGCGGTTCGGCGGATGATCGCCGATGTACCGTGCGCGCAGGGTGCGGGCTTCCCAGTCGATGTCGATCTCCGCCTCCTGAAAGCCGATGAATCTGCCGGCCCGGGGATAGACGGCCTTGTAGGCGGCTTCCTTGGCGGAGAACATCAGTGCAGCGGCTCTATCGCGATCAGGAGATCGCTCCCACAGAGCCAGGGATGCGCACTCGGCTCCAGTGAAGAGCTTGCGGAACAGCGGCTCCGTGACGCGGTCGTGCTGCTCGAGGTCGATGCCGACCCCCGCCAGCGCGTCGGGCCGCGACACCGCGGCAATGGCGAGGTCCGCGGCGTGGGTCAGGCTGCCGATTACGCCCTCCGGCCACACCGGGCTTCGGTCCTCGGCCTTGAGAATCGGCCCGGCGGACAAACCGAGCTCCGCCATGGCCCGGCGCGCCAGAAAGCGTCCCGTGGCGAACTCGCGGATCCGCGGCGCCCTGGCCCGGGCGATGGCGGCCGCTTCCTCCGGGTACAGGGCGTCCGCGTGATCGTCGATGGTGCCGGCCACCAGACTGACGTGGGGCCATCGGGGCAGCATCGACGCCACGTCCGTCGCCAGCGGTTCGAGTTCGTGCCAGGTCATGGCTCAATTGTCGTGCAGGGGGCTTACGGATACCATCCGCGACCATGGGTGCGGGGAACGTCATATTTCTCAACGGGTCGTCGAGCGCGGGCAAGACCACCATCGCGACGATGCTGCAGCAGCTCCTGCCGGAGCCCTACCAGCACATCGCGCTGGATCAGTTCCGTGACGGCATGCCGGGCCGGTTCCGGGGGCTGAACTCGCCGGCGGGTTCACCCGGCGCCCGCGGCCTGAACGTGGTGCCGACCCAGCGCGAGGGACAGCTCGTCACGCAGATCGCCTTCGGCGATCACGGCGAGCAGGTGCTGCGCGGCATGCGGCGGGCCATCGCCGCCTTCGCCCGCGAAGGCAATCACGTGATCATCGACGATCTGCTGTTCCGCCCCGAGTACCTCCACGACTACGCCCTGGCCCTGGAAGACCTGGACGTCTGGCTGATCGGCGTGCGCTGCAGCCTGGACGTGGTCAATCAGCGGGAGGGCCGCCGCACCGGAAGGTTCCCGGGCACGGCGACGTCGCACTTTCACGAGGTCCATGCCCACGGCAGCGAGTACGACCTCGAGGTGGACACCAGCCATGCCACGCCCAGGGCGTGCGCCCAGCGCATCGTCGACCGCCTCACCCGGCCGCCGGCGGCTCTGAGCGCGCTGCGGGCCAGGCTCGAGGACTGAGCGCCTCCGCCATGGCACAGCGCGGCGGCCCGACCATCGACCTGTATCTCCCCCCGGCGCCCGCCGCGCGCAGTATCACCATCATGCTCGCCGAGTGCGGCCTGGCCTGCGCCGTGCAGCCCCCGGACGCCACGCACACGGCGGACCTGGAGCCGCCGCTGGCCACGCTGTCCCGGGACCACGGCGTGCCTGCCCTGGTCGACCACGAAACCGGGGTGCACGTGTTCGACGGCGGCGCCATCCTGCAGTACCTGGGTGAGAAGACCGGGCGTTTCCTGCCCGTCGATCCGGACGGCCGCTACGCGGTGCTGCAGTGGGTGTACTGGCAGGCCGGCGCGGACCAGGCCGACCTGGCGCATCTCGGGGTCCTCGACGCCATTCTGCAGCAGCGCGAGCACCTCGCCGGCGACTACTCCATCGCGGACATGGCGTGGCTGGCGACCGTGGCCGGCACCGCCGACCACGCCCGCACGCTGCAGCCGTTTCCCGGCGTACACGCCTGGTTCGAGCGCCTGCGTCACCGCGCCGGCGTCCGGCGCGGCCTCGACGCACGCGCCTGACCGGGGCTCGCCCCGGCGTCCTCGCCGCGAAGGTTCGAACCCCTCCTCCGTAGGAGCGATCTCCAGATCGCGATTCCAGGAAACGTGGAATGAACTCGCGGTTTCCCCTTGGGGAACCGCCAAGCCGCCGCTACGCGGCGGTCGATCGCGATCTGGAGATCGCTCCTACGGCGGGGAGTGCCTTGTCGCGGGCCGGTCAGGACAGCCGCCAGGCCAGCAGCGCCACCCGGTCGTTGCCGAAGTACATGTCGTCTCCGTCGAGAAACATGGTCGGCGAGCCGAACCCGCCGCGGGCGATCAGCTCGTCGGTGGTGTCGCGCAGGCGCGCCTTGCAGTCGGGCTCGGCGATCCTGGCCATGACCTCGTCGGCGTCGAGCCCGGCGTCGGTGCTGATCCGCCGGACCTCCTCGTCCTGGGAGATGTCCGCCAGCTCGCCCCAGTAGCGCTGGAACGCGCGGCGCGCGTAGGGCACCAGAAGGCCGTGCTCCAGCGCCACGAACGCGCCGCGCATCACCTTCACGCTGTTCACCGGAAACACCGGCGGCTGGCCGATCTCCACGCCGACGTGCTCGGCCCAGTCGCGCAGGTCCTTCTGGTAGTAGCGCGCCTTGGCCGGCACCGGCCGCTCGCGGTTCTCGTACACGCTCGGGTTGACGCTGTTGAACACGCCGCCGACCAGGATCGGCTTCCAGATCACCTCCACGTCCGGACGCTCCGCGAGCGGCTGGATGGACTCGAAGCCGAGGTAGGTCCAGGGGCTCGAGACGTCGAAGAAGAATTCCAGGGTGTGCATGGCGAGGTTCCAGAGTCCGTTCCCAGCCATGGTACCCTGATCCGGTAGGAGCGGCCTCCCGGCCGCGATGGCGCCGGTGCGGCATTCGCCGCCGAGAGGCCGCTCCTACGGTTGGGACCCTACGAGGACGAATCGAGTCATGACGCCGACGAGCGACATCGACAGACTCCGCCGGCTGGTCGACGAAGCGGAGCGCATCGTGTTCTTCACCGGCGCCGGGATCAGCACGGAATCCGGCATTCCGGATTTCCGCAGTCCCGGCACCGGGCTGTGGAACAAGATCAAACCGATCCAGTTCCAGGACTTCGTGGCCAGCGAAGCGGTGCGTCAGGAATCCTGGCGCCGGCGTTTCGACGGCGACCGGGCCATGGAGGGCGCCGAGCCCAACATCGGTCACCGGGCGATCGCGGCGCTGACCGAGGCCGGCAAGACCCTGGCGGTCATCACGCAGAACGTCGACAACCTGCATCAGGATTCCGGCGTGCCGGACGACCGGGTGATCGAGCTCCACGGCAATGCCAGCTACGCCACCTGCCTGTCCTGCGCGCTGCGCTACGAGCTCGCGGACCTGGAGGCCCAGTACCGGAATCAGGGCCGGGTGGCGCCGTGCAGCCAGTGCGGCGGCATCGTCAAGACCGCGACCATCTCGTTCGGCCAGGCCATGCCCGAAGTCGAGATGGCCCGCGCCCAGGCCGCCATCGAAGCCTGTGACCTGTGCATCGTCGTGGGCTCCTCACTGGTGGTGTACCCCGCCGCGGGCTTTCCCGAGTACGCCAAGCGCCTGGGCGCCGGCCTCGCCATCCTCAACCGCGAGGAGACGCCGCTGGACCTCATCGCCGACGTGGTGGTTCACGCGGAGATCGGGCCGAGTCTGGGGTATGTCGTCGGATTGAATTGAACGCGACGGCGAGTCCTCTCCCCCGCTCCTACATCGGGGGCGTCGTGCGGCGGGGTTACCGCGACAGGGTCAGCAGGCGGT
>MDTD01176263.1_pt1 | contig 18731 bp, 18 predicted proteins | sample 811221 | NCBI WGS metagenome assembly MDTD01 (sample SAMN05326646, study PRJNA326480) | marine metagenome | isolation source: seawater | place: Pacific Ocean: South West | collected 2011 | reverse complement strand
TGGGTTAATAATCCTGCTAACAATGAAAAAGTGCTGTTAGCAACAATAAAATTTTCATAATTAAGCATTTGAGAAAATGTGGATAAAGTATCATCTTTTGAATTTGTCGAGTAAAAGACATTTTCTGCATCATTAAATAAAGTATTTTCTTTTACCCAACCTTCATCATCTGTAAAAACTGAAAAAGAAAAATTCTTGATATTTTTATTAGCAATTTCCAATGCTTGTTTGTAATAATTTGTACTTAATGTTTCTCCCATCTTCAAATAGTCTCCTCTTCTGATATGCAACATTGTTGAACCTTTTATTTTGTCTGATTTAAATCCAGATTCAATAATCTTATTTTTTTTTAAAGACGAAACTAAAAAATTTTTTGAATGATAAAAGTAATCTGGTTGTTGCCAATATCCATCAAAGCGATTTACTTTACTTAATTGATCTATCTCAAAATTATTGTCTGTGAATTTTTTAACCATTTTATCTTTAGAAATATTTTGTATGGTTTCAATTATTTTAAATTTAACATTACTTATCTCTTCCATTTCGAAGACATTAACTGGAAGAACTAACTCTCTTAAATCAACCTGAAGATTTTTGATACTTTTTGATCTTTCAAAATTTCTAGTGTTTAAATAGATATTTATATCATTATCAATAAGATATTTTGCAAAAGAAATTTGAAATAGTTGATTTCCAAAGCCACCTTTGATGTCAACAACACCAATTTTATTTTTGTACATAAGAACCCAGTCTATTAGTTGTATGTTTATTATTATATTATGAATCAAACTCATATAAATTGTGTCACAATAACCAATAATGATTGAATTTAATGAGTTGTATAACAATTAGAGACCATGTTCACTATTTATATAATTCACTACAAAAAATTAACTGATAGAAAAAAAGCCATATTAACTAATCTCAAAAAACTATCTTATCCATTTGAATTTATAGATAAATACGACAGAGATAATTTAAACTCCAAAGACGTGAGTTATTTTACTAACGATAAAGATAATATTCACAAATCTATTTTTCTAAGCCACATTGAAGCATATAAAAGACACCTAAAGTCAGGAGACAAATTTTCACTAGTACTGGAAGATGACTCTATTCCGAATGAAGTATTTAAAAATAATAATCAAAAATATATCAAAGAGCTGCCATCAGATTTTGACCTCTTTTTTATTAGTCCAGGAAAAAACAATTTTCATATTCCAATTTATCTAAGAAACCCTTTTAAGAAAGTCCATAGAAAAAAAAATATAAAAACGCGATGGGGCGGACATGGAGCTTCAAGATGTGCAGACGCATATTTCATTTCTAACAAATGTGCTAAAAAATTATATGATGAATTTTATTATTCAAATATCAAAATTGATACAAGTATTGATTGGTGGATGAACCTTATGATAGACAAACATAAATTAAAAGTTTATTGGGCTGAACCTACAATTATCGAAACAAATAAATATATATCAGCATTTGATATTGTATAATTTGATCTAAATACTATTTAGAAAGTAAAATATTTTTTATTTCTTGGACAATCATTTCTTGACTAGATCTATTTATATGCCTGCCCATAGGAATATATAAGCCATTTTGACCTAGCATTTCAGATGTTTTCAAACTTCCAACTTTTTGTTTAGTATTTAGAGCTTTTTGTAGATGTAGTGGCCAAAAAAAAGGCCTTGTTTCGATTCCTTTATTAAGGAGTTTATTAACTAGATCTATACGTTTTATATTATTTTTTGGGACAATGCCAAATACCCAATAATGATTTATTGTTCCCCTACTTTCTTTTAATGGAACTTGAATCAAGTCATCTAAATCTTTAAACAAATCAAGGTAATAGTTTCCTTGTTTGATTTTAAATTTTATAGTCTTTTGAAGATTGTCGAGTTGAGATAAACCCAAAGCTGCTTGAATTCCTCCAAGTCTATAGTTCCAATAAAAGTTATCATGTTGAAATCTATTTTCAGGAGTAAAGTCTAAGTTTCTCATCTGTTTAAGAGTTGATGCATATTTATCAGAATTGGTCATAACCATACCGCCTTCGCCGGTTGTTACATGCTTATTAGCATAAAAACTTAATGAAGAAATTAAACCAAATGAACCACACTTTTTATTATTCTCTTTTTGACCATGTGCTTCTGCAGCATCTTCAATTAAAATTAAATCATTTTCTTTACAAAAATTGCTTATTTTCGTAGCCTCGGCAGTTAATCCATACGTGTGAACTATTAATACAGCTCTAGTTTTAGATGTATAAACTTTTTCAATATCTTCAAGCCGCATATTCCATGTATTTGAGTCTACATCACAAAATATAGGCTTTGCCCCGGTCCTTACAACCGCAGCAAGACATGAAATTATTGTGAATGACGGTAATATTACTTCATCATCTTTTTTTAGTCCAAGAGATTGCAGAGCAATATCTAAAGCAACACTACCATTGCTTACAGATATTCCATACTTCCTGTCGAACTTACTAGCACAAGCTTTTTCAAATTCATTCACGGAAGGACTTTGGCCAGATATATTATTTTTATACAGAGTTTTTAATACTGTAAATTTATCATTCCAAGTAAGGCTAGGCTCAAAAACCCTTAACATTTAGAATCTCACTTTATCTAAATCTTCTAGATATGGCCCTTGTTTAGATTCAATGAATTTTGTATCTTCTAATACTTCAATACCATGACCACCAGCAAACAATGCAACAGTTTCTCCTGATGTTATCACTTCAGATTGAACTAAATTAAGATCATCGTCAAAGATATTAATTTTTAAAGAGCCTTCAATAACATTTATGACTTCTGATGTAGAACTTATTTTTCTTTCTTGTTTTGGGTGGTAATGATTTAATATTTTAGTCCCTTCTTTTAAATTAAAAGAAGCTAATTGCATCTCTTGTTCGTTATCGGTAACAAAGTTTTTTTCTTTTTCTATATCCTTATTTTGAATAATAATTGCAAGCAATTTGTTTTTATTATCATAGATTTTCATATTTACTTATTCTACATTTTACTGCTGCAGTAAGGTATGGAAACCCCCTTTTAATTAATTGAGATATAGAGCTCCCAGTCTTACTATCACCATAAATCCTCATCTCACATAAATAACCTACTTCTAAAATATCAATATTATTTTTATGCAAGTCATTTACTAAATAAACAAAGTAGTCGCCATAAGATGCAATATTGAATATATTTTCATTAATATATTTCTTTTTTCCAATAATAAATCCGCTTGTTAGGTCTCTAACAGAAGATGGCAAAAGAAAGTATAGTAAATTATTAAAAATTTTTGATAGTATTGTCGCTAATACAGAATCATTAGATTTTGAAATATTATACATTGCTTTAAAAAAATTTGTTTGTCCGGTAACTTCAATACCTTTGTACCCTCCTCCCTTTACAAAACGAGAACCGATTATTACAGAATCAGGATTGTTGTCTTGATTTATTATTAGTTTTTTTACTGCTTCTGAGCCCATTGATCCATCTGCGTCTAACCACATTACATACTCAAATTCAGCATTTATAATTCCATCTCTAATTGAAATGGGAAGAGATCTTTCTTCCTTTCTTTCATATAAATGGATTCTTTCATTTTCTTTGTTTAGATTATTTATTAAATTATTTGTAGCGTCTTCAGAAGAGTCGTCAACTACTAATATTTCATAATTTTGAAAGTTTAAAGATGTGAATACATCAACTAATTCTGGGATAATTATTTTCAAGTTTTCCTCTTCGTTTAGAGTGGGTAGAATAATGGTTACACCAGAAATGTTCATAATCTGTCAATTAAATTATACTCCCAAATAAATTTTCATTAGTTTTTATTAAATTTAAAGAAATATCAAAGTTTTTATTGTTTTATTTCTTTAGAAGGAAAAATTAATTAAAGTAATTGTATGATTAAGCTTTCTTCAACTACTTTTTACTTACGACATCATAATGAAATTAATAAATATATATCTGATAAAGAAAAGACATTATATATCACAGGAAGCTCACCAAAAAAAAGTCTAAATTTAGGAAAATCTATAGATGTTTTAGTTATTAATCTTGAAAACAATATAGGGTCTCAGTTAGAAAGTTTAAATGAATATAGTTTAATTGTTGTTACTGATATTTTTGAGCTTATCGATGATGTTTATATTTTCTTACAAAAAATATCAAATAATCTTACTGAAGATGGAAAGCTTATAATTTCTACTATTAATAACATTTGGAGCCCAATACTTAAAATTTTTGAATTAATGAGATTAAAAAATCTTTCATCTGATAGGTCATACATGCCTATAAAAAAACTCCACGTAATTGGAAGATCTGCAGGTTTTGAAAAAATTAATTTTTATACACGACAATATATTCCATTCAAGTTAGTAGGGGTTGGAACAATAATTAATAATATTTTAGAGGCTTTGTTTATCAGATTTAATTTAGGTATAAGAACATATTTAGTATTTAAAAAAGAAATAAAATCTGACAGAACCTATTTATCTAAAAGCATTATTGTTCCAGCTAAAAATGAAGAAGGTAATCTTGAAGTATTAATTGAGAGAATTCCATACTTAGGTGAGAACTGCGAAATTATTATTGCATGTGGAGCCTCACAAGACAGAACACTTGAAGTTGCTAATTCTATTTCAAAAAGAAATTTTGAAATTATTGTAATTGAACAGAGTGACAATGGAAAAGCAAATGCTGTCTGGGAAGCTTTGGATATTTGTAAAGGAGAGGTTATAGCTATTTTAGATGCTGACATAAGTGTTGAGCCAGAAAAGTTGACTGATTTTTTTGAAATAATTGAACTAGATAGAGCTGATTTTGTAAACGGTACAAGACTTATTTATAGTATGGAAAAAGGAGCAATGAGATTTCTCAATGTTTTGGCAAATAGATTATTTCAAAGATTTATCTCAATAATTATTAGGCAACCTCTTACTGATTCACTTTGCGGAACTAAAGTTTTTAAAATTGATCAAAAAGTTGATATCAAAAATTGGCAAAATACCATTAATCTTAAAGACCCTTTTGGAGATTATGATCTTTTGTTTTCTGCTGCATATTCAGGTAAACAAATCCTAGAATTACCTATACATTATAAAAAAAGAACTTATGGAAAAACACAGATATCAAGATTTAGAGATGGATATAAATTAATTAGATATCTACTTCGATCTTTTGTTGTGTTAAATATATCAAGATGAAAGAAGTATTAAATAAAAATAAAATTTCGATAATTATTTTTCTATCATCGACTTTAGTTTCATTTATATTAGGTGAGCTTTATTTTTATTCAACAAGAGGAATGGATTATGGTAAATACCAAACCTATTTGCGTTATTTTCAGGGAATAACTGAAAGCACAGGACAAGGACAAGGAATACTATATTATTATTTGATTGCTTTTATTTCAGATATTAGATTATCACTTTTAAATAATGTTAATTTAAGTTCATTCTTGAGTTCGAACATACAAATATTAAATATGCTTTTATATCTTTTTGGGTTGAGAGGTTTTTATATAGTTTTAAAAAATTATAGATTTTCTACTTCAGTAATACTTTATTCTTTTTCTTTTTTAAATTTTTTCCCACCAACTTTTGAAATGAGGCTTTTGATGAAACCTGAGATAGCAGCATTTGCGTTTTTGCCATGGTTGGTTTTATCAGTAGATAAATTATTTCAAAAGTTTGATTACAAATATTTGGCCTTGGCTTCAATAACTGCTTCTATCATTTTTAGCCTAAAAGGTTCTATTTTAGGTATGGTATCTTTGTTTCTTTTTATCAAATATATTAAAAAGATTTATTTAAATAGAGGAAGATTGATTATATTCATTACTGTATTTGTTATTATTTTTTCATCTATTTATATTGAAAATTTTAATGTAAACCAAATACATCTTTTAGATCATGATTCTGAAGAATATGAGGCATGGCAAAATAAAGCAAGCATCAACTTTTTATACCATTTAAACAAATGGGATTTCTACTATTTTCCAATCAGGCATTATCACAATAATTCATTAATAGGCATTACTTTATTCGATACCTTTGGTGATTATTTTGATCTCTCATTTAATAGTGACTCATCTTATTTTAATTATGAAAGACAAAAATTGTTTTCTGAGGGTTTTTTGAAAACTTATTCACGACAATATCTAGCTCTCTTTGTAGCATTAGTATTTTATTTGTTGTTATTTATATTTTTTATAAAGGAAAAGAAATATAGAATTTATTTATTTTCTCCCCTAATTGGTATAGTAATTTTGTTAGTAAATGCTTTTGGTTTTCCTAACTTAAATTTTGATCCTTTAACCGGTGATACATTTAAAGTCCATTATTATTCTTTTTTTCTAACAATTAGTTTTATATTTCTTTCTGTTCTCTTATTAAAAACAAATAAAATATTAGGCTTTGTTATTTTAATATTTTTCTCTTTATCATCTATCTACGTAGTGGGCTTTCCTAAAACAAATGAAAATAATATAGGTTATTATTTATCATCGCGAAATAGTGTTTCTCCATTTTGCTCAATAACAAACTTAATTTTTGATGAAAAGAACAGATCTAATTGTAATAAACCAGAAAACATGTGTTTATACAATCCACTAGCTGAGAGTGTTAATGCTCAAACAATAGAAAAAAAAGATGAAGTAAATTATAATCTAAACCCAATAGATATTAAAAATAATGATGGTTCAACTTACACAACAAAAAGCTCACAAGAATGTATAAATTTAATTAAAGAGGGGTCAGAGTTTGATAATAAACTTTATGAGAATCTCAGAAGACCGCCTTTTATAAATCTGCTTTATTTTTTAATAGCTTTCTTCATCAATCCTTATTTTTTGAAAAGAGAATTATGAGCAATTTTTGGGATGAACAACTTCCTCATGATTATTATGACAAAAATCTACTTAAAGGCTTATCAACGAATAGAGGGCTACAGAGTAATTGGCATAATATAACTTTCTTGACTGCAAAGAAAAATATTAAAACTAATTCAAACCATTTAGACTATGCTTGTGGTCCGGGTTCCTTTATAGGTCTATATCTTGAGAATAATTGTATTGGCGTAGATATTTCTAAAAAACAGATTGAATATGCTAAAGAAAAATATGGAGATAAAGGAAAATTTTATGAAATTAATGATTTTGACTTTAATCAATACAAAAACTATTTCGAATCAATTACAGCAATTGGTTTACTTGAGTATTTAGACGACGAAGAAACGATTTTATTTCTAAATCAAATGGAAATAATTTTAAAACCAGCTGGAAAATTAATATTAACTACTCCAAATTATGGATTACCAATGAGATTATTAGAAAAAATAGTTCATATATTTGGACCTATAGATTATTCATCACAACATAAAAATAAACATAATTACAAATCTCTTTCAAAATTAATGGAAATGTCAAACTTTAATTTCAAAATATCTAAGTTTATGAATATTGGTATCGCATTTTCAATAGTAAATATCGATATAGGAAAAAGTCTCACTAAATTAATAGAAAAAATCACTAATAGAAGATTTGGTTTTTTATTTTTAGTAAACGCTGAGAAAAAATAAAACATGTTTTTACTAAAAACAATACAATTATTATCAATTTTCATTTTTGCTTATGTATTATTTTTTAATTACGCCTACTTTTTTTTACCCGCTCTACTTTTATTTTATATAGGTAGTTTTAAATATAAATTTACTCACATCCAGATTAAATTGTTATCATTTTTACCTTATTTGTTTTACTTATTAAGGTATTACTCTTCCTTAAGCCCTAACTCAAATAATATATGGATCACACTTTCTCATCCCAATTACTATCTTGGAGCAAGGTTTCTTGACCTTCAGCAGGTGCTATTTTCATTAAAATGCAACTTTGATCCAATAAATAATTTCAATCTAAACTTTTCTAATTTATCTAAGTCATGTCCATGGACAGCAAACTACGGACCATTATTAGAAGCTATCCCATATTTTGGAAATATATGGAGAGATACTTTAATTCTTGCTTTTTTTACAATTCTTTTATTTTTAATCCTTTATAAGAAATTAATTAATAAATTTCCAGAACATACTTTGATAATTTTGATACTTTTTTTAAGTCCCTCAACAAACTTTTTAATAGAAAGAATGAATATTGATATTTTTGTTTTATTAATTTCTATTTATGTAATTTATAACTATAAAAAAATACCATACACTGGCACCTTTATATTATTGACTTTGTCTCTTATAAAATTGCACCCCGTAGGTTTTTTATTTGGTCTAGTTTTTTACTCTTTAGTAAGCGGAGACAAAAAAATATTGTCTATTAATTTATATGCGAGCTTAGTTTTCTTTATTTTGTATTCAATAGGTGCTTACTTACAAAATAAAGCACTCGCAACTGAGTGGAGGCCTGATGATCCATTAATTACTTTTGGAATATTCTCTGATGCAAATTACTTAAGTAAAAATTTATCACCATCAGTATTAACTTTTTATATATTTTTAGTTTTTTTATTAGTTTTTATACAATTTTTATTTTCATGGAAAAATATAAAAGGATTACCGACCTTCAATGATAAAGAAAAAATTTTTATACATACCTACGGAGTATTTTTCATTTTGAATATGCTTTATGCTAATTTTGACTATAGACTTCCAATTTTGATTCCTCTAATTTTACTTTTTGCAAAATCTGTTTCTTCAAAAAAAATTTTTATATTAAGTTTACTTTTTATATTTTTAATGCCCTTTGGGCTTCCAGGATCAATCATCCCTTCAGAGGTTAGAATTTTTCTATCAACCCTTTTTGCTATAATTGGGAAGCTCTCTCTTTATTTTTTCTTAGAAGTTGTCTTTAGAATTCTATATCTTGACTTTAGAAATTTAATAAAAAAATAACTACTATTTTTATTTAAAATAAATTAACTGTTCTTATTATCTCTTTTGATATAAAGTCATAATTTAGAAAATTTTCTAAACAGTATTTACCATATTTTAATTTTTCTTTATGTTCACCTTTTTCAACAATTGATATAAGTTTTTTATCTAAACTATTTAAATCACTGATATTTTCAATTACACATAATTTTTTCCAGTCTATTTTGTTAGCAAAGGGCAATACATGTTCATTTTTTTCAGCTATGTAAACTGGAATCGTTCCCATTTGGATTGCTTCATAAAGTCTAAATGAAGTTGGACCGAAACCCCTTGGACATAAAGAAAATATAGAATTTCTCATAATTCTTTTGAACTTTATAGAATCAAAATAACTTATATTCATTGAATCAAGATTTTTTACATAAAATCTTTTATTTTCTTTATATATATTTTCAATTTCTTCTCTAATTTCATGTGTTTTACGGCCTAGATAAGAAGCTAGATATTTTTTATTTTGAATTTTTACTTTATTTTTATGTTTATCTGAAATTAATGGAATTGAAATATATGAAAGATTATCATTTATTTTTGTATTGAATATTCCTCCTGTAGAAAAGATAATAATATTATCAATATCAATTAAAGGCCCTCCTGCGTATTGTATAACAGAGAAATATTTTTTATTCTTTGGCAATGAATTTATATACAGTTGAAGATCTTTCACATTTTTACCATATCCATTTTTTACAAGATAATTTGTCCACTGTATGGGTAAATAAAATAGATTTGAATTAAGTCTCTCATCATTTTTACTTATTTCTAAAAAAAGTTTAGCTTCAATATTCATAGATTTTTGATGTGGGGGATAATTTATTACTGACATATCCATAAATTCTTTAGGGACATTTATGATTTTTTCCATTCAAGTCATATATTAATAAAAAGTTTTTTAAAAACTAGCTAGGTTCTACCAAATCCATAATTTGGCTAGTGAAAAATTCAACAGAATTTTTAGCTTTCTCACCTTCTCTTATGTAATAACTATTTTTATGAATTCTCTGGTAGTGAAACATATCTTTAAGTATCTTTAACTTACCTCCATTTTTTAACCAAAAAAATGATAGTGCTATTGAGCATGCTTCTAATGGAATGTCATTTGAGTTATAACCTTCTTCTAATTTACTCAAGTAAGTTTCTTTATGAAATATAGGATTACCAAGATTTAGCAGCCATTTAAAGCTTAGATTGTTATCTTTCGGAATAATACTATCTTGATTTTTAGAAATAAGAGTCTGAGCTTCTTTAATACTAACCTCTATGTCAGTATTTGAAATTGTGATTTTATTGAAAGATCTTTTTTTTCGAAAAAAATTCTTACTCTCAAATACAGTGCTTACCCTTCCTGGAAGTAAGAGATTATCGACTGGCTCACTATATGCATAATTTTGAAAAAATGTTTTGGAACTATTGTCAGTAAAATTATCTGAATCAATTTGATAAATATTGTTGTTTTTGCATTTACTAACAGTTAAATATTTATTTTTGAAACCACCCAAGTTTTTTTTATTTTGAGAAACTTTAACATCAAAGTTAAATTTTTTATTTAATTTAATTATTTTTTTATTCAGTTTCTTATACTCTTCATATGAGGAACCGTCATCATTTATTATTATCTCATTAACTTTTGGAATATCTATAAAGCTTTTTAAACATTCACTAATATGTTCGGAGGAATAGTAAGTTGGAATAGCAACTGAGAATGATTTATTCCCTTTCATAAACACTGTTTGCCCTTCCTTTAATAATTCAACTAAGGATTGGATACTACTGTTAAAAATAATAATATCTATTTGAGATTAAAATCATAATAGGAAACTAAACTTTGAAAAAAATTATTAAAAAGTTATTTTATAAATTTCTTAGGTATAAAGAAATAGAAACCAACTATGAAATTGTTAGTTTGGGGTCGGAGTATGGCAACTGGATATTTATTAAGCTAGATAATCTTTATAATTCAACAATTATTTCAGCTGGTGTTGGTGAGGATATTTCATTTGACATTGAATTTATTAATCTATTCAAAAGCAAAGTTGTGCTCGTTGACCCAACACCAAGAGCTGTTGATCATTTAGATGAGGTAATTATGTCTTTAGGGCAATCTAAAACTGATGACTATATACAAGGAGGTTTCCAAAAAATTACATCCTACAACTTAGAACAAATTACTAAAGAGAATTTAGTATTTTATGAGAATGCTCTTTGGGGAAAATCAGGTAAAACTTTAAAGTTTTATTTTCCAGAGAATGAAAAATATGTAAGTAATACATTAATTAAAAAAACATTCATTAACACAGAACCCAAGTACATTAATGTTTTATCAACAGATGTGAAAGAAATAATTGAAAAGGAAAAGATAAAAGAATTAAATTTAATCAAAATAGATATTGAAGGCGCCGAAATAAATGTTGTTTCTTCAATGTTGAAAAATAGAATATACCCTGTTCAAATTTTATTAGAAATTGATTATATAAGAAGGGATACAATTTATTCAATAACAAAGACAATGATGTTTATTCAAAAAATATTGAATAATGGGTATAAACTAATAAAAATAAATAATTATGACAATTATTTATTTGTAAGAAAGGAAGTTTTCATTAATTAGAAAACTTAAAATAGTTTTATGTTAAAAAATATTTTTAGATTCTTTTCTTTAACAGCTACAAATTATTTAGTAATTTATTTGAGTACTGACATTGACTTAGATCAGCTAGTAAAAGACTTTGAATTATTTAACATAGAGCTAAGCTCAAACAGCTATTTACTCTCTTTGTTTATTTGCATTTCAATTACTATCCTTACCCTTTTTTTGATTTTTTTATTCCGACCATTTATTGAAATATATTTGCTATATTACTTAAAATTTACATTTTATTTTTTAGTTAATTTACTATCACTATCATCTGTATATATAGTGTTTAGAATTTATGGGTACTCAAGACTTAATTTATTGATTTATCTTTTCTTAAGTTCAGCTATTTTAATAATTAGCGACAGGATTAGGAATAATCAAACCTTAACCCGTTAAATTCCAATATAAGTTTCTAACTTTAATTAGAAAAGGATAGAAAAATTTAAAACTATACAGAAAATTTTTTATTTTTGAATGTAGAATTTTCCCAAATCTTAGATGCTTTCTTTGTATATAGAATGCATCTCCCCAGGGATATTTGTCTTGCCAGTAATGGGTATCTGTTCTTATAAAGCCAAACTGATTTAAATAATCATCAATTTCACTTACTAATGGGCAATCCTTATAAACTTCTATCTTGTTTACTTCACAAATTATATAATCAATCTTGTTTATCAAAGATTGCTTTGATCCTAATAAAACATTTAATTCATAACCTTGGGTATCTATATTTAAAAAATTAACGTTATCTAATTTAAAGCTGTCAAAAGTAGTTATCTGAACCTCTTGAGTGTTATTAAATTTGACTTGAGGGTGTATTTCGAGATGTATTTTAGGCTCTAAAATTGAAGAACTTTGTCCATTGTTACTTGCATTATGTAATCTTACTTTCCCTTCTTGGTTTCCTAATGCAACATTGTAAAAATAAATATTATTTAAATTACAATATTTATTTTTAAGATCAGAAAAAATATTTTTTTGAGGTTCAAATAAATGAATTTCTGCATCAGAAAAGTGTTTTGTATACTCAGCTATTTCTTGACCCAAATGAGCACCTACATGGGCAATACCTTTAGTTTGGATTCTGTACTTTTCTTTTAAATACCCAATGTCAAGTAGCATGTATTTATAATAGCGAATACTTAATATCTAAAATAACTAACTAAAAAATTAAGGAACAAATAAAAATACTTTATCAATTTATAATTAATTTATGAATCAATATTTAAACAATAAGGAAATACAATCATATTTATCTGAATTTATTGAAATATTTGAAAAAAGGCCTATTAAAGATAATAAAGGGGGAATGGGTTTCAATCATTCATTTGGTTTGTTTGTAATTTTAAAAAGCTTGGGTATAAAAAATATCTACGAATCTGGAATCTGGAAAGGCAACTCTACATGGATAATTGAAAATTCTTTAACTGATTTTAAATTAACAGCAATAGATATAGATCTCAGTTTAAGGGAGTACATATCTAGCTCAAAAAATGTTTTTTATTTTGAAGGGGATATTGAAGAGCTTTCATTTGTTAATGAAGATGTATCAAATACAATAGTTTTTTTTGATGATCACACAAATGTTATAGAAAGATTAAAATTTTTATACTCATGGGGCATTAAATATGCAATTTTTGAAGACAATTATCCTGTGGGACAAGGAGATGCATACTCTATAAGAAAAATTATTAATAAGTCTGGACAGACATTAAATGAATGGTTTCCAGATTATAAAGAACCAAGAAATAGGTTTTCGAGTTATAAGCAAATAAATAAAGTATATAAAAGATTTATTATGCAAAATGATTCTCTTCCATATTTTTTAAATAAATATTATTATTTTCAAAAAAAAATTAAAAAACCAAACGATGGTGACGTTGATTTATTTAATCGATTAGTAAAAAATTATTATGAAATACAACCTGTCTACAGATATGACACACAGAGGTGGAATAGTACAGAATGGGCTGGTAATTATGAAAGTTTAGAACCCGTATTTAAAACCCTTGAAGGAAATGAGTTTTCAAATAAATTAAAAATGTTTGAAAAAGAGTCTCCAAATAGCATGTTTGATTATACCTATATATCTTTTGTGGAATTGAATGTAAAGTAATATTTATTTTTTAAATATTATTAATTGACCTAGATGATTTGGCACAACGAAGAAATTCTTATCACCTTTTAGTTCATTTCCAAATTTTGTTATTCCATCTGTAAACCAACCTCCATAATCATCGAGAATTATTAGCCCACCTTTTATTAAATTATTAGATAAAAATTGAAAACTTTCTTTTGCTGAAACATAAGTATCCACATCAATATGAGCCATAGAAAGTGGTTTTTCTAATTTTATTTCTTTGAAAGAATCGGGAAAAATACCCTCTACAATTTCTATCTTTGAATTTGCAATCTCTTCTACCTTTAGGATATCTTCTCTAGAAGCATCACTATATTCATTATTATTGAAAAAGCTATCTTGATTTGTAGCATTTTTTACTCCTGTAAAGGTATCACATGAAAAAATATCTATATTTTTTTTCTTATTGGTTAATGCAACCAATCCACTAACCCCACCCTTCCAACATCCAACTTCTATGAATGTCGATTCTTCTTTTAAGTAGGTTTTTGAATATTCATATATTGAATAAAGTCTTGATTTTGGATTTATAGTATATTCTTTAATTTTATTATGAGTATCAATAAAAAATTTATCATTATTCCAAGGTAAATAAAAGTATTCAAAAATCTCAACACCATAATCTTTTCTTTTTTCTTTATACCTTAGATTTATCTGAAAAATCTTAAATAAAATAGATGTCAAATAATTCAGGACTTTTCTTGCTCTCTTTACTTTTTTAAAATTAAACATTTTTTAATAAGCCATATCAAAGAATCAGTTTCTATATAAAGATATATATAAATTCATACAAACTACTTTAATTTAAATCATAACTTTTGAAGAACTAATATAAAATACAGAAATTTAAATATAATGAAAGCGTAAAATAAGAAGGATTTTTTGGATAGTTTTTTTATATTGTTAATAAAATATTATTTACTTCTTATTTTTCTTTTATTTTTTGGAAGATCATTTATAGTAATATATTCAAAATTTTTTCTAAATAAAAAGTCTGATGAAATTGATATTCACGGTATAAATATTTATGTACTTTATCCTATCGTCGGTCTTTTTATTCTTGGTAATTTATTATTTTTGATTAATTTCTTTTTACCATTAAAAAGTAATTTTTCATACTTAGTTCTCTTATTTCTTTTAATCAATATTTACGAAAAAATTAATTCAAATTTTTTTATAAAATATATTAAATATTCATCATTGTCAATATTTCTTCTGGCGTCGAGCTACAATGTTAATTTTCACTATGATGCTGGTCTCTACCATTTAAATAATCAGCTATGGCTTAGAGAAAGCAATATTGTTCAAGGATTTTCAAATATATATGGTGCTTTTGGGGTAAGCTCTATTCATGAATATTTATCTGCTTTTTTCTGGTTTGATGAATCATTTATACTTCTTCATTTCATTAATCTAATTTTCATTGGTAGCCTGTATTCTTTTTTGATTTTTGCATTACTTATAAGTAAAGAGAATATGATTAAGTCATCCGCTTTTTTTATTTTAATTTATTCTTTACTAGATAATTTTGGAATATCTGGTGGTAGGAATGGATTTATATCTATACAGAGTGTAGGGAAGCAGGACGTGCCGATAGCTATATTATTTTTAATTACTTCAATATTTATTTTGATATCATTAATAAATAAAAAATATTCAGCAGAAGAAGTAATAATATATTCAATCTTTTCTTTATTTTTATATCAATTAAAAGTTAGTGGAGTAACAATTTCGTTTTTATATCTAATTTATATTTTTTATTTCTTTAAGAGTAAAAATCATAATGTAAATAAAAAAATTAAAATCCTAGCTTTGTTTTTTCTTTTATTTGTTTTATGGACAGTAAAAACTTTATTTCAAACTGGTTGTTTGGTGTTTCCCTTAGCTAGAACATGTTTCTCCTCTTTATCTTGGGTCAATAAAAAATACTTGAAGACAATAGAGGAAGTCACCGTTGATTTTAGTTTTTCTTATGATTTTAAAAGCTCTTTTTTCGAATGGTTTCAGCAGTATATGTCTATTACTTCTAATTATGTTATTTTGTTAAATTTTTCCTTTTCTTTAATCGCTCTTCTTTTATTAAAGTTAATTTTCTTTAAAGCTTTTAAAACAGAAAATAGAAATTTATTAGTTCTTAGTTATGTATTATTTAACATTATTTTTTATCTGCGGTTTGGTCCCGATTCAAGATATTTGATGGGGACACAGTTGTTAGTAGTAGCGATAATAGGTCTATATTCTTCATTTAAATATTCATTCAACGATCGTTTAATTATGACTTTAATAGTTATCAGTATTTTTCTTGTTCCAAGACTAGATTCTTACAGATCTTTTGATTTCTTCTCAAATCCGAAGATAAGTTTACCTGTTCAAGAAATGGAGACTTTACACGGGAGACTATTTCCAAATGAAGGAGACCAATGTTGGGTAAATATAAATTGTTCAGCTAACAAATCTGATTATAAAATAGAAAGAATAGGATTTTTTAATAGGGTCAATATTAATAACTAATTATTCTGTTTTTTTCTAAGCTTAAAAAAATATTTGATTAAGTTTATAGAAAATCTAATTCTTGAACCTAATCCAAAATTCCAATTAGAAAGACCATATTCTCTTTGTGGAAATAAGAATTCATCTCTGATAATAGAGTAGTTATTTTTCATTGCTAACCAATAAACGTATGTATCAAAACTAAAATCTTTAGGTGGTAAATAAAACTCCTTCATTAAGTTTTTTGAGAATATAGTTGGCTGAGCGTTAATTTCTGTAAATTTCATTTTTAAGATCAAGCTAGCAAAAATTCCCATAAAATATGAAAAAAACTTTTCACTAAAACTTCTACCTTTTCTAATGCCTTTATAAAATATTTCTTGTTGATTTTCTGAAATACCATTTAGTTTTTTATATAAAATATTTATTTTTTCAAATTCGAATTGTAGGTCTCCATGTATCCAGCCAACAAAATCCGAGTTGGTTATTGATATCAAACCTTTATATATACCATTTCCGTAACCATCATTTTTATCAAGATATAGTATTTTTATATTTGAATTTAAATTATTTTCTAATTTCTTTAGATAAATTTTTGAATCATCCGTAGAGCCATTTTCAACAATTAAAAAGTCTATATTGCTATTAAGTTTTGAAATACTCTTAATTAGTTTGGGTAAAGATTTCTCTTCATTAAAGCATGGAACAACAAGCGTTAGTTTTATCATTCTATTTCCAAGTAATCATCAACTTTTTTCATATAATTGAACAGCTCATACTCAACAGGAGTTCCAAGCATTGAAGACTTTTCTGAATATTGTTCTTTTACTTTCATACCATTTTTAATTGCAGTTTCAACCATATGGTCGATGTGAATTTCTGGAGAATGAGAAACATTTTTTTTTGTATCTTCATAAAGATTCTTAAATAAATCTTTATTCTTAAATAAAAAAGAGCCAATTATGACATTTGATTCCTTTGTTTCAGGAGCACTTTTAATTGATAAATTTTTTATTGATCCATTTACAGAATTGACCCAACCGTAATTTAATTGTTGCGAAAAAGCTCGTCGATAATTATTTTTTGTGTAAACAACAATGTCAAATTCTTCAATATTTATTTCTGTTGATCTATCTAATATACAATCAGCCGAATGAATAAGAATTGGATTATCATTATCAATGCTTTCTATAAGCAATAAAGCGCTATCTGCTTGACCATCAGTTTTCTGATGTATTTTTGTAAATTCAATTTCTTTATTCAAAAATATTTCTTTATCAAAATCATTATCAAGAATTAGCATTCTTGTATTCAATTGGTTCTCGAAAGAGTTAAAAATTTTAATAATTAATGGTGATTTATCTATTTCAAGATAGATCTTTGGTTTTTTGTAATTTTTTTCTTTAAATCTACTACCTTCTCCTGCGGCAGGAATTACCAAATTAACATTTTCTAAATTAATTTTTTTATCTTCTTTAATGTTATTAATTTCATTTAGGTTATAGACAAACTCGTTGTAATCCTCAGGAGTACCCCATTGAAAAAAATGGGTAATTTTATAAAGTTTTATATTAAGGTTGTCTTTAATCATTTCTTCATAAGGAGTACTTATATATATCTCACCATTAATAAACTTTTTTAATTCAAAAGTTTTTTCAATATATTTTTTTGCTGTAAAGCCAGATTTAAAATAGTAGGTGCCGGTAGACGCATATTCATCCATTTTATTTGAAGTAAAGGGTTTTTTTTCTTGTATGTTTAATACTTGGTCTTTTTTGTTTTTAAGAAAAGCATAGTTATTTCCATAGATACTGTGTGGATGAAGTCCTTTATATGCAGGAATAACTCCATCTGGATTGTTCTTATTTATAAATAATTTAAATTCTTCCCAGCTCCATATATTTGAAAAGTCACAATAATTAATTAGGACTGGTTCCTCGGTTTCTAATAATTTAGACTCCAAAAGAGCTCCGCCAGGGCCAGTTTCTTGGTAGCTTATTTTTACTATCTTGTGTTTCGATAATTTTTTATAATAATCTAATAATTTTTTATCTTGAAACTCATCTTTATTGACAATAAAATTTATATCACCTTCGCCAGGAAACATATCTAAGATATGTTCTATAATCATTTTTTTCTTTACTTTTAAGAATTGCTTAGGTAAATCTATACCGTCCTTTTTAAATCTTTTACTCATTCCTGTCATGGGTATAATTATTTTCATAGATTAATTCCAATTCTCAGTTCTTCATCAGGGGATCGTCGAAGTTTTTCTCCAAGGTCTTTGTTTATAAAATTGTGAATTTTATTATTATTGATTAATCCAAATAAGATTAATAAAACTTTAAAGTAATCAAGTTCTGTTTCACTAAGGTCTTTTTCAAATAAAAAATAATTTTCATCATAGTAGATTGAGTTTTTTTTATCTTTTTTTGTTTCAAAAAAATGAGGAAAAAAAACTGAGTGATCTGGAAATAAATATTTTCCATTAAAGTTTTTATAATTAATT
>MDTD01026086.1_pt1 | contig 18735 bp, 15 predicted proteins | sample 811221 | NCBI WGS metagenome assembly MDTD01 (sample SAMN05326646, study PRJNA326480) | marine metagenome | isolation source: seawater | place: Pacific Ocean: South West | collected 2011 | reverse complement strand
TGGTGGTCAGATTACTCCTTTAATTATAAGAACTAGAGGACATAGACTTGAAGGAATATGGCATTCAGGTTCACCTATGGGCATGTTGTTAAATGGAACAAGGGGAATGTATCTATGTGTACCAAGAGATATGACAAGAGCTGCAGGTTTCTATAATACTTTAATGCAATCAAACGATCCAGCAATGGTTATTGAATGTTTGAATGGATATAGGGTAAAAGAGAAGATGCCTAACAATATTGGTGAGTTCCGTGTTCCTTTAGGAAAAGTTGAAACGACTAAAGAGGGTAGTGATATAACTTTGGTTACTTATGGAAGTACTTGGAGAGTAGTAATGGACGCAGCTACAAAGTTAGATATGGTAGGCATATCTTGTGAAGTAATTGATACTCAAACTTTAGTTCCTTTTGATATTTCTCATGATATTGCTGAGAGTGTAAAAAATACAAATAGACTATTGGTTATTGATGAAGATGTTCCTGGAGGTGCTTCAGCCTATATATTGCAAAAGATTATAGAAGATCAAGATGCTTATAATTATCTTGATTCAGAACCTCAAACTCTTTCCGCAAAAGCACATAGACCTCCTTATGGAAAGGATGGAGATTATTTTACAAAACCTTCTGCAGAGGATATTTTCGAGAAAGTTTATTCAATGATGAATGAGGTAAATCCATCAAAATTTCCTTCTTTGTACTAAATGAAAAAAACTACAGAATCTGACTCTCATTACGAGGATTTGGAACAGATGTCAGTTTCAGAACTTCTTAAAAATATAAATAGAGAAGATAAAACTGTACCTAATTCTATAGAAAACCAAATTCCACAGATTGAAAAATTAATTAATGCAATTATACCTAAAATGAAAAGGGGTGGTAGATTGTTTTACTTAGGAGCAGGAACATCTGGAAGGTTAGGCATTGTAGATGCATCAGAATGTCCGCCAACTTTTGGGGTCGATCACGGATTAGTAATTGGCTTAATGGCTGGTGGTGATTCTGCAATACGAAAGGCTGTAGAATTTGCTGAAGATGATACTGATTTAGGATGGAATGATTTGTTAGAAAATAAAATTAACTTTAATGATGTGGTGATTGGAATTGCAGCCTCCGGCACAACTCCATATGTAATTGGAGCACTTAAAAAATGTAAGAATGAAAATATTACTACTGGATGCATTGTATGTAATTCAGGAAGTCCAGTTGCAGAAATATCTGATTATCCTATTGAAATAGTTGTCGGTCCTGAATTTGTTACTGGAAGTACTAGGATGAAGTCAGGTACAGCTCAGAAATTAGTATTAAATATGATTTCTACCTCTGTTATGATACAATTAGGAAAGGTAAAAGGTAATAAAATGATTGACATGCAGCTATCTAATCATAAATTAGTAGATAGAGGAACTAAGATGATAATGAATGAAATAAAAGTGAATTATGAAACTGCTAATTCATTATTACAAAAATTTGGTTCTGTTCGTAAAGCTATAAATAATTACAATGGATAAAGAAAAATTAATACAAGCTTTAATGTGGATTTCATTATTTGGAATAACAATATTTATTTCTGCTGTTAGTATTTATGCTGGATTTAACAATGTTAGAAAAGCAAATGATTATACAATTCTTACAGTTGGAATAGTATTAATTCCTTTTATTTTCTTTTTTGCTTATAAAGGATTTGGACTTTTGATGAAATCTATTTTTGATAGTAAATAAATATGCAATATATTTTATGGATTTCATCTTTTATAAGAGACAACTTTAGTGATAAAAGAATATAAGTAATATTTTTTAATTCTCTTTTTTAAAAGCTCTAATCATTTCTCTTTTACCTGGTGGCCCAGCTAAGCTTTCTACATAGAAACCAACTTCTTTTAGTCTTCGTTTAACAACACCTTTTGCACAATAAGTGACCAAGAAGCCTTTAGGTTTTAGAAAGTGATAACATTTATTTAAGATCTCCTTGGTCCACATTTCTGTTTGTTTTTCAGGAGCAAATGCATCAAAGTAAATAATATCAAATTTTTTAGAACTATTAAAATGTTGTATTTTTTTTTTCAGTTTTTTCAGTTGAAAATTTTCTGTAAAATGTACATTTTTTTCCCAATTAGAATTGTGAAGTTTTATAAATGTATCTTTATCAGTTTTTAATAGTTCATGAAAATTAAGTTTATTGTAAATTTTATCCGATATTGGAAAGGGTTCTAAACTTGTATAATTCACTCTTTTTTGATTTATATTTAAAAGTGTTAGTAGAGCATTTAATCCTGTTCCAAAACCAATTTCTAAAATGTTAATATTTAGTTTACGATGAAATTGTAGTCCGTTTCTAATAAAAACATGATTAGCTTCTGCGATAGAACCATGTATTGAATGATATGTTTCATTTAGTTTTTTTACAAATAAAGAATGAGACCCATCATTAGTAAGGATTAGTTCTTTTTTCATTAATCAAATATAAAAAACAATTTAATGAATTTCTGAACTGTGCTTCCACTTTTTTTTTTATATTTTAGCATGGTTAAAATTTCTTTAATTAGAAGAATAAATGAAGATATCAAAAGTAAGTGTTTCTAGGTTACATTCAACTAATTTTACTGATTTAAAATTTGGAACTGTATTTTCGGATCATATGCTTATTTGTAAGTATATAGATGGAGAATGGGGTGAGTTAGAGATAAAGCCTTATGGACCTTTAGATATGAACCCAGGTTCTCAGATTCTTCATTATGGACAAGCTGTTTTTGAGGGAATGAAAGCCTTTAAAAATGATAAAGATGAAGTCCTATTATTCAGAAAAGAAGAAAACTACAAAAGATTAAATAAATCTGCAGTTCGTTTATCTATACCTCAAATACCTAGAGATATTTTTATGAATGGATTAGATTCTTTATTGTCGATAGATTCAGATTGGTGTAAGAAAGATGATGGTTATTCTTTATATATTCGACCTGTTATTTTTGCTTCAGGTGAGTGTATTAAAGCATCTTCCTCTGATGAATTTACCTTTGTTATAATTACCTCTCCAACTACCAAGTATTATGATGGAGAAATGAATGTAGTAGTTGAAGAACACTATACAAGAGCACCTGAAGGAGGTGTAGGTTTCGCAAAAGCTGCTGGTAATTACGCTGCTTCATTTTATCCCACGAAGAAAGCAAATGCAAAAGGCTTTCAGCAAGTAATTTGGACTGATGCAAAGGAACATCAATATATTGAAGAATCTGGTACTATGAATATATGGTTTCGTATTGATAATAAGTTAATTACCCCTTCTTTATCTGATAGTATTCTAAGTGGTATTACAAGAGATAGTATAATTACCTTAGCTAAGGATAATGGAATAGATGTAGAGGAAAGAAAAATAAAAGTTTCAGAAATAGTAGAGTCCTTTAAAAGAGGCAAACTAAAAGAAGCATTTGGAACTGGAACTGCTGTTACAGTTAACCCTATTAATTCTATTACAATTCACAATGAATGCTTAAATCTTAAAGAACAAGAAGATTCCTATGCTTTAAAATTAAAACATCTATTACAAGGAATACAAAAAGGTAGATTAGAGGATGTTTATAAATGGAATTCAGTTGTTTCTTAATTTCTTTTAAAAGTCATTTTGTAGTGTTGAATTCCTGCTTCTTCAAATTGTTTTCCTTCTTTAACAAATCCTATTTTCTCATAAAATGGAATAACATCTACTTGTGCATGTAAATAAATAAGTCCTTTAAAATTAGAAAGGTCAAACAATATCCTTTTTAATATCTTGTGACCTAATCCTTTTCCTCTTTCAGATTCTAAAACTGCAAATCGTTCTAATTTATACCCATTTATTGTTTTTCTATATCTAGCAGTTGCTTTGGGTACTCCGTTGTCTATTAATAGATAATGAGTAGATTCGTCTTCAAATTCCCATTCTAATTCCTCTGGACAGTTTTGTCCAATTACAAAAACCTCATATCTAATTTCATGAGCTTTTTTCATTAAATCTTTTTTTGAAAATTGAAATTTTATTATTTCTTTCATATTATATAGTGTGTTGTAAAAATATGTATTTTTGCATCATTAAACAAAAAAATTATAAAATGAAAAAATTAGTATTTTTTATATCCGCTTTTATTTTAATGTCTTTTTCTAAAACACATCGGGAACATGTATCTGTAAATACTGAAGCTTCAACCGTAAAATGGATTGGATCTAAAATGACAGAATCACATAATGGAGATATTAAGATTAAATCAGGAAAACTAGTATTAGATCATGGAAAGTTAGCAGGGGGTGAGTTTGTTATTGATATGACGACAATAAATACTTTAGACATGTCGGAAAAGTATAATGATAAACTTAATTCACATTTAAGTAATGAAGATTTCTTTAATGTAGAAAAATATCCTACTGCAGTATTAAAAATAACATCTTCACAAATAATTAACAGAACAAAATATAACATCATTGCTGATTTAACAATTAAAGATAAAACTCACTCTATTACTTTTGAAGCAGATGTTAATATTAAAGGTAATTCATATTTGGCGACTGCAAATTTTAAAATTGATAGAACAAAGTGGGGGGTCGTTTACAATTCTGGTAATTTTTTCGAGGATTTAGGAGATTATTTGATAAAAGATGAAATTGAATTTGATATATATCTTCTTTCAGTGAAGTAGATTTAATTAAAATTATATTTATGAAAGGGAGTTTTTACTCCCTTTTTTATTTTCATTATTTTTTTAAAATTTTAAGAATAATTTATTTAGAAACTTAAAAAATGTTTTATTTAAAAATAGTGATACAGAAACTTAAAAAAAGTTTTAAAAAAGATTTTAAAATATTAAATTTTCACTTATATAAGTTGATAGTTTTTCCACACTTTTTTTGCAATTTCTAAACCAAAGTTCTGGTTCAATTAATTCTAATTCACTTAAGGAAGCTAAATTATTGTTATCATATACAATATCTACTCTTGCGTATATAGGATTGAAAGGACATTTATCTAAACATTGTTTAGCAAATGAAATTTCTGATTCTTTTGCAATATATTTTTCAACAGTACCTCCATGGTCATCCTGTACTCTAAAATCTCCTTTTTTAGCTAACTTTTTTACTGCATGTGTATATTCTCCTCCAATCATAATTAAAGATATTTCTCCATGTTTTGTTATGTTTTTCAAATACTCTTGAAATATCATTGATTCTTTTGAAATTAACTTTTGAAAGATTTCTTCATATTTCGAATGATTCTTTATATTAATTTTATAAGTATGTCTACCTGCCCCTGATATAGTAGGTTTTAACACGATATTTTCCCATTTTGTTTGTTCAAATAATTGTAGAAGAGTAGTTTTTTTTCCTTTTTCTATAAAAATGGTTGGTGCGACATTTATTCCTTTTTCAGATAATTCCTTTAGATAGTATTTGTCTATATTCCATTTAATTATTTTATATGAGTTGATGAAATTTGTTTTATTTTTAGTTTTTTCTATCCAATTAAAAAACTCATCAAACCTATCAAAATAATCCCACGTCGTTCTGAATATTGAATGTTTAGCGTTATTCCAGTCGAAATTTGGATCATCCCATGATTTTTTACAAACTTTTAAATTATTATTTGATAATTCATCTAAGAGTAACTTGTCTTCAATGATTACTTGATCAATATACCAGTCAGTTGATTTTGGATTTATATACCTATTTTCAGTCAGTATTACAACATCATACATTAGTTATCTCTTTTTTCAAATTTTTCTCTCTCCTTTTCTGATATTCTATTAATAATAAAATAAAAAATTAAAATAAAAAATATTAAAATTGGAAGAATTTCCATTATTTTAGTTTAACTGCTGTTCCGTAAGCTAATATCTCAGCAGTAGTTTGCATTATCATAGCTGTTGTTAATCTGACATTTATAATTGCGTCCGCTCCCATGCTTAAAGCATCTTCTTTCATTCTTATTATAGCCTGTTCTCTGCTATCGGCTTGAAGCTTGGTGTATTCTGAAATTTCTCCTCCTACAATTGTTTTTAATCCTGCAAAAATATCTCTTCCTACATTCCTTGCCCTAACTGTACTTCCTCTTGCAATTCCTAAAACTTCCTCTATTTCTTTATTTGGTATAAAATCTGTTGTTGTTATAATCATATTTATTTTTTAAGAGTTATAAATTTTTGAATTTTATTATCAATATATTTAAAAATCAGATTTCCTTTTTTGTTTTTTCTTCCGATTAAATCTATAATTAAATTACTCTCATTAGATGATGATATATTATTAATAGAAACTAAATTAACAGGAACTAATTCAATATTTTTTATATGAGTTGAGTTATTTAATATACTAACATTAATTGTTTTACTATGGTATCCTAATTTACTAAAAGTTAAATTATAGTTTCCTTGAAATAAATATCTATGATAGTTTCCTACAGGAAGATTTGAATAGACATGAGAACTATCAATATCGTGTCCAGATATCTCTACCCTTACCTTTAATGGGTTTCCAGTGATACTATCTGTTACGATTCCTCTTAATCCAAACAAGGATTGTTCCATATAATTTAACAAAGAAGGGTAGTTTGCTTCCCATAAATCTGGCAAATCATTTGGGTTTGGAGTTTTGTCGTTAGAAAGTTCTAATGTAAATTCTTTACAATATCTGAAATAGTTCATATAATCTTGCCTACCTCCATCTACTTCATACCAATCCCATCCATTAGTAATTCCATTATTTAAATCGTTAAAATATCCACTACTACTATTAATCTGACAACTATCTGCATATTGTTTAGTAACATATTCCCACCAATTATTGTCTGATGTCAAATTACCCCAAGTATCCCAGGGATAGTTACATACTTCAGCTCCACTGTGCATATTTGCTGCCATATTAAAGTTAATTGTGTCAGCTAGTCCTAAAAAAATGTTAGTTTCTTGTTGATATGGATTACCATCTGGATGCGGACCATCTTCAGGATCAGGATAATTTCTATTTAAATCTATGAAATTTGAATTATATCTAATAGCGGACCAGACATTTTGATTTCCTCCGTAATAAGCACCGTCTGGATTAGCAAGAGGGTTGATCCAAATATCAATCTCATCAATCAGATGTGTTACCTTATTATTATCTCCATAGTTGTTTAATAGGTAATCGATTAATCTTAAACTTAAAACGTATCCAGATAGTTCGTCTCCATGCATAGATGATGTATATAAAAATGATGGTTCGTTTTCTTTTACACCTACATTGTCTGATATTTGCACAATTAATATTTCTCTTCCGGAATTTAATGTTCCTAAATTATGAAGTTTACAAATATCTGGAAAGGAATCCGCAAATGCAGTCATCATATTTAAATATTCCTGATAAGAAGGGTAGTAGTTCCAAGATGATTTATCTCCGTTTTTATAACTTAGAATCTGTTTTTCTATGATATCATGTTCTATATTTAGTTTTAAGAATTGTTCATATTCTTTTTTGTTTGCGTAAGCAAATGCTTTAAAAGAGTTTGTTTTGTGGTCTAGAGATATAATTTTTGATAATTCATTTAATTCATTTTTATTCTCATATTTAAAGGAAAAATAAATCTCTCCACTTTCTGTAAAAAATTTGTCAATATTCTGAGAGAAACTTATTAATGGAAATAGAATTAAAAAAAATAATTTTTTAATCATTTTGTGTGTAGTTTATATGTTAATTATTGAAATTCTTAAGTGTTTCTTTCACTGCATCTTTATGAATAGTAAAAGTCATCATTTTTAATTTTACATAATCTTCATGATAAAAGTAATAGCCAGGAAAATTTCCATTTCTACTTCCACTTCCACTATCTTTTATCAAGAACCACCAATCTCCCTTTTCATCTATTTTATATCCTATTAAGTGAATTGCATGGTCATCAGTAGTTGTTTTATTTGAAAATCTGAATTGACGAGCATGTTCGTCAATAAATTCTGAAGGAATGTCATAAGAAGGAACCATAGCTACATCTTGTGTAGATGAGTATCCAGATTCAGAAACATCTCCACCAATTGACATAGAGTAACCATTTTTGATAGATGTTTTTATAATGTTCATAAATTCATCTAATGGTACATTATAATATTCTTTAGATCTCCACCAATTGTCTGGTACTTTATACTCTTCTTGACTCCAATATGGCTTTTCAAGTAAGCTCATAAAATCTACATAGTTACTAGGATTTAGTTTTGTAACATATCTCATAAAACCTTTTGGAGTATAAGTCCTTCCATTATATCTGAATTTTGTTGGAGGTATGCCCATATAATGATTTAGGATAGATTTAATATTAGATAATATCGCCTCCTCATCCCAAAAATTAGTTTTTTTACAACTTTTTAGATATGTTTCTATTTCTGAGAACATCTTTTCATGATTGTAGAAAGGTTGATCAGAAGGTTTTCCTTCATATACTTCATAAGGAACTATTCCATATAATTCCATCATTCTTTGTACAGCATTTGTTTCAGAACCTTCTCCTAAATGTGTTTTTCCTCTAGAATTTATGAATCCTCGTGCTTTTTCAATATATTCAAAATAGACAGGATATAATTCAGATAAATTGATATTCTTTCCTGTAATTCTTTTAATTTCACTTTCGTAGAAAGAAGTAGTCGAAAAGCACCAACAGGTACCTGTATTTCCTTGTGATATTGGATCTGATACATCAATAATTGTAAATTCCTCTAAACTTTGAGGGATTTTTTTTCCATCAAAATTCATTTTAAAGGTTTTATCTTCTTCCTTTAATTGATCGTAATAACTATTACTTTGTTCCATTATCTTTGTATAAAAAGGATTTGAATAGTTTTCAAATTTTCCTGTGTCTTGTGAAAATGATATGGTGCTAATTAGTAATAAAATTCCAATTTTTTTTATCATGATATTCAGTTTTTTGTTTTATTGCCCAAATTTAACGGATTTTTATAAATTGCGCTCTTATTAATAAAAAACTATTGGTAAATGGATGCAGGTAAACAAATATTAAAGTGGGTATTAATTACTCTCATATCTTTTACAACATTTAATTTATTTATTTCATCAAAATATACAGTAGAAAGAGAGGAAGTTATAAATGTTCCTTCTAATTTTGTGTATTCTGAGGTTGTAGACTTACATAAATGGAAATATTGGTCTGTTTGGATTAAAGAAGATACAACAATTAAAGTTGAATACTCGGGTAATAACATTGGTGAGAATTCTAAAATGACACTAGATAGTGGGGATGGTACAGTTTCTTTAGAGATTGTAAGTGTTAGTTTTACAGATTATATTAATACAGAGTTATTATTTGAAGGGATGGCTCCCGCATACGGATTTTGGAAGTTTGAAGATCTCGGAAAATCTACAAAAGTATCTTGGAAAATTAGTGGAGAAATGCCATTTTTTATGAGTTTCATGACATTATTTATGGATAAAGTGATAGGAAGAGATTTTGAAGAAGGTTTAAAAAGTTTAAAAGAATGGTGTGAATCCTCTTATTCAATTATTCCTTAATCATCATAATTAGATGAAATAGGATAGTTAAGTAAATTACATATTTCTTCTGTATTGACCTCCAACCTCAAAAAGAGCATTTGTAATTTGTCCTAAAGAGCAGACTTTAGAAGCTTCCATCAACACTCCAAAAATATTTTGGTTCTGTATAGCAGCTTTTTGTACTTTTTGTAGCATTTCCGCAGATAATTCTTTATTTCCTTTATGAAGTTCGTCCAACATAGAAATTTGATATTTCTTTTCTTTTTCCGTTGCTCTAATTACTTCTCCAGGTATGATTGTAGGAGAGCCCTTTTTGTTTAGAAAAGTATTTACACCAATAATAGGATATTCCCCTGTATGTTTCAAGTTTTCGTAATATAAGCTTTCTTCTTGTATTTTACTTCTCTGATACATAGTTTCCATAGCTCCTAAAACGCCACCTCTTTCCGTAATTCTATCAAATTCTATTAATACTGCTTCTTCTACTAAATCTGTTAGTTCTTCTATAATAAAAGCTCCTTGAAGTGGGTTTTCATTTTTAGTAAGTCCTAATTCTTTATTAATAATTAGCTGTATTGCCATTGCCCTTCTTACAGATTCTTCTGTCGGAGTAGTAATAGCTTCATCATAAGCATTAGTGTGTAATGAATTACAGTTATCGTAAATAGCATAAAGAGCTTGTAAAGTAGTTCGGATATCATTAAAATCAATTTCCTGTGCATGTAAAGATCTGCCAGATGTTTGAATGTGGTATTTTAACATTTGAGCTCTTTTATTCGCTCCATATTTCAATTTAAGAGCTTTTGCCCAAATTCTTCTAGCAACTCTACCAATTACCGCATATTCTGGATCAACACCATTACTAAAGAAGAAAGATAGGTTCGGTCCAAATTGATTTATGTCCATTCCTCTACTTAGATAATATTCTACATAGGTAAATCCATTGGCTAAAGTAAATGCCAACTGAGAAATAGGATTAGCACCTGCTTCTGCAATATGATATCCAGAAATAGAAACAGAGTAAAAGTTTCTTACTTCATTATCAATAAAATATTGCTGTACATCACCCATCATCCTTAAAGCAAATTCAGTAGAAAAAATACAAGTGTTCTGTGCTTGATCTTCCTTTAAAATATCTGCTTGAACAGTTCCTCTTACTCTTGTTAAGGTTTCATTTTTTATTTTATTATATATTTCAATGGGAAGAACTTCATCTCCTGTAACTCCTAACAAAAAAAGACCTAGACCATTATTTCCTTCTGGTAATTCTCCTTGATACTGAGGTCTTTTTACACCTTTCTTTTTATAGATATAATCTATTTTCTTTTTTACTTCTTTCTCTAAATCTTTTTCTTTGATGTATTTCTCACACTCCTGATCAATAGCAGCATTCATAAAGTAGGCAAGTAACATAGGTGCGGGGCCATTAATAGTCATGCTTACTGAAGTCATTGGATTAGCTAGCTCAAAACCAGAGTAGAGTTTTTTTAGATCGTCTAAACAACAAATAGAAACTCCAGCATTTCCAATTTTTCCATAAATATCTGGTCTGTTTCCAGGATTATTTCCATATAAAGTTACCGAATCGAAAGCTGTGGAAAGTCTTTTTGCTTTCATTCCTAAACTAACTAAGTGAAAACGTTTGTTAGTTCTTTCAGGGCCTCCTTCTCCTGCAAACATCCTTGTAGGGTCTTCTCCCTCTCTTTTAAATGGGAATAGTCCAGAGGTAAAAGGGAATTCTCCAGGTACATTCTCCTGTAATTGCCATTTTAGAACATCTCCCCACCCTTCATATTTTGGTAATACTATTTTAGGGATGTCAGTTTGGGATAAGGATTTACTATGTGTTTGTATAGATAATTCTTTATCTCTTACTGTAAATTTATAAATTTTTTCTTTATATTTATTTTGTAAATCCCCCCAACTATCAATTAGTATTTTATTCTTTGGATCTAGTTCTAATAATAAATTCTTATACTTCTTTTTTATTTGTAAAACAACTTCTTCAGAAGTATCAGAAAGTATGTCTAAAGATTTTTGTAGTGCATATAATTTTTGAGCAATATCTTTTTGCTGTTGACTCCACTGATCGTAAGCTCTATTGTTTTCCGCAATTTCTGAAAGATATCTAATTCTTTTTGGAGGAATTACAAAAATCTTTTCACTCATTTCATCAGTTATTTCAAACTTTGAAGTAAAATCTCCCAAATTTTCTTCTGAAAACTTATCCATAATAGCTTTGTATAGTGAATTTGCACCAGGATCATTAAACTGAGAAGCTATAGTGCCATATACTGGCATGTCTTCTACTTTTTTATCAAAGAACTGATTATTTCTTTGGTATTGTTTTTGAACATCTCTTAAAGCATCTAAACTTCCTTTTTTATCGAATTTATTAATTGCGATTAGATCTGCAAAATCTAGCATATCAATTTTTTCTAATTGAGTAGCAGCTCCGTACTCTGGAGTCATTACATAAAGAGAAACGTCCGAGTGTTCTAAAATTTCTGTATCAGACTGTCCTATACCAGAGGTCTCCAAAATGATTAAATCATAATTTGCAACTTTTAAAATGTCTAGAGCGTCATTGACATGGGCGGATAGTGCAAGATTAGCTTGACGAGTAGCTAACGATCGCATGTAAACTTTATCTGACTTTATAGCATTCATACGTATTCTATCTCCAAGTAGTGCGCCTCCTGTTTTTCTTTTAGATGGATCTACTGAAATTATAGCAATATCTTTCTTAGGGAAGTCCATCAAAAATCTCCTTACTAACTCATCAACTAAAGAGGACTTTCCAGCACCTCCTGTCCCAGTAATTCCTAAAACTGGAGTTTCTGATTTATTTGATAATTCTTTTATATCTGTTAATAGGGATGTATGTTTTTTCGGACAATTCTCTGTTGCGGATATCAATCTAGATATAGCATTAACTTCTTTGTTTTGTATTTCTTTTATTCCACCACATAACTCTTTTCCAAGTAAAAAGTCAGATTTTTTTATGAGATCATTTATCATGCCTTGTAATCCCATCTTTCTACCATCATCAGGATGATATATTTTTGTTATTCCATATTCTTCTAATTCAGTAATTTCTTCTGGTAATATAGTTCCACCTCCACCAGCAAATATTTTAATATGTCTTGCATTCTTTTCTTGTAGCAAGTCATACATATATTTTAAATATTCAGTATGTCCACCTTGGTAAGAAGTCATGGCGATAGCATTCGCATCTTCTTCTATTGCGCAATTTACAACTTCCTCTACCGACCTATCATGTCCAAGATGTATTACCTCACAACCAGTTGCTTGTATGATTCTCCTCATAATATTTATTGCAGCGTCATGGCCATCAAAAAGGCTAGCAGCTGTTACTATTCTTACTTTGTTTTTGGGAGTATATCTTTGAACCTGTTCCATTCAGATTTATTTATTTGACTACAGCAAATATAATAATTCCTTATTTACTTTTAAATTTATTTTTTTTGAGCATTTTAAAATTTGATTTTTTATGACTTAAAAGAATGTTAATAAATATCATTGATATCATTCATCAAATTTGTTATTTTTAGGCACTAAAATATATAAAAATGAAAAAGACTTTACTTTATCTATTTTCTGTGATGTTGTTTTTTTCTTGCTCGAATGATAAAAATGCAATGATCGAACCTCATAATTCTACTAAGAAGGCTGTATACCCCTCAGATAACCCTGCTGAAAGAGTAGTGTGGGAGCAAATTAGATTCAAGGATCCTGAGACTGGAAAAATTCCTAAGGATATGAGAAGAAAAGAAATGACATTTGCAAAAACTCTTCCAATATCAACTAAATTAAGTAAATCAAATTGGATTCATAGAGGTCCATATAATGTTGGAGGTAGGACAAGGGCTATTTCTTTTGATGTTTTAGATGAAAATATAATTCTTGCTGGAGGAGTAACGGGGGGAATGTTTCGATCTACTGATGGAGGACAGTCTTGGAATCTTACAACCGAGCCAGGACAGCTTCATAATGTAACTTGTTTAGCTCAAGATACTCGTGTCGGTAAAGAAGATACTTGGTATTTTGGAAGTGGTGAAAATAGAGGTGGATGGTTAGGAGATGTTTCTTTTTTAGGAAATGGAATTTATAAAAGTATAGATGGAGGTTTGAGTTGGGATTCACTTCCTGTCACAACATCTAATACTCCTCAGGCTGATGATTCAGATTTTGATTTTGTTTGGAACATAGTTACAGATCCTTCAAACGATAGTATGGATGTTGTTTATGCTGCAACTCATGGAGATATTTATAAAAGTTCAGATGGTGGACAAAGTTGGAATAAAAAACTCGGAGGAAATAATTCCTCATATTATCAATATACTTCTGTTGAAATTACATCTAGTGGTGTTGTATATGCGGCTATCAGTTCAAATTGTGTAGATAAAGGTGTTTGGCGTTCTCCAGATGGGGAAACATGGACAAAAATTATTGACGGAAATTTTCCTGGAATTTACGATAGAATAGCTCTTGCAATAAATCCTAATAATGAAGATGAAGTTTATTGTTTAGCTGCTTCTACTACTGGTTTTGGTCAGTTTACGGATGTGTTTTTTGGAGGTAGTACTTGGACATCACTTTGGAAATATAATTATTTAAGTGGAGATGGTAGTGGTTCAGGTGCTCAATGGACTGATTTATCTTCCAATATTCCCGCAAATCAACCAACTACTTTTGACAATTTCAATTCTCAGAGTTCTTATAATTTAATGATTAAGGTACATCCTTCTGATCAAAATACTATATACATTGGAGGAACTAATCTATGGCGATCTACAGATGGTTTTACTACACCAAACAATACTATTATTTGTGGTGGTTATTTGATAGGTTCTTACGAAGGAGATGGAAATTGGGGGGTATATCCAAATCACCATCCAGATCAGCATGATGTACTATTTTTGCCTTCTAACTCTGATGTAATGTTTTCTGCTACAGATGGAGGTATTTACAGAACGGATGATTGTTTTAAAGATACTGTAGAATGGACTTCTTTAAATAATGGATATCTAACTTCACAGTTATATACAGCAACCACTAGTAAAAATGCACATTCCGAAGTTTTACATGGTGGTTTTCAAGATAATGGAAACTTTGTAACTTTTTCAGGAAATCCAACTGACCATTGGTCTATGCCTTTCAATGGGGATGGAGCCTACTCTGGAATTGCAGATAATGAAGAAGACTTTTATTTAACTATTCAAAGAGGAGTAGCATATAAAATGAAATTAGATACTCAAGCAAATAGATTAGCTTTTAATAGGTTAGATCCACTCTCGGCTGATTCTACTACTTATCAGTTTATAAATCCATTTACTATGGATGAAAATGATGATAATCTATGTTATATGGCTGCAGGTAACAAACTTTGGAGAAATAATAATTTGTCTTCGATACCATATAATGACGATCACACTCGTAATGATATAGGTTGGAGCACTTATACAGATGGAGCTTTAAATTCTGCTATGGATATTACATGTATTTCTACTTCTGTAAACCCTCCAAATATATTATATTATGGGACGGATAGTAAATACATACATAGGGTAGATGGAGCAAATACAGGTGACCCTGCTCATGTCCCTATTTCAAGTATACCTACAGGTAATGGGGTTCATTGTGCTGATATAGCGATACATCCTAACAATCCAGATATTATTATGGTTGTATTTTCCAACTATAGTACTTATAGTTTATTTTATTCTGAAGATGCAGGAGCTAGTTGGGATAAAGTAGCAGGTAATTTAGAGGAAAACTCATCTGGTTCTGGTAATGGTCCATCTTGTAGAACTGCGCAAATACTTGATTTTGGAAATTCTACTCTTTATATAGTGGGTACTTCTGTAGGTTTATTTGCTACAGAGAACTTAGATGGAGAAAATACAGTATGGGAGATGATTGGAAAAGATGAAATTGGAAACGTAATTATCGAACAAATTGATTACAGACATTCTGATGGAAGACTTACAGTAGCTACTTATGGAAGAGGTATTTTTCAGACAACAATAAATTCTGTTGATGATATTTTATCTACAAACAATATGGATAAAATGGAATTAAATCTTTATCCAAATCCAACCACTGATGAACTAAATTTAGAGTTTACCTCAACGAAATCAGAACAGTTGAATTGTATTGTTTATAACGAAGTTGGAAAAATTGTACAATCTTATAAAAAATATGTTTTTGCTGGTGAAAATAAATTAAATATTGATGTAAAATCTTTAAAATCAGGAACTTATTTTATAAGTTTTGTTTCTGAAGAAAATTCTATTACTAAACAATTTTTTAAAAAATAATATGAAAAAATTAATCTTACTTTTTGTTCTTTCCCTCGTGCTTTTCGGAAGTTGTTCTACAACTAAGAAATGTGATGGTAATAAAAAGATCAAATCACAAATGTGGTAATAAAAAAATATTTTCATTAATATGAAAAATATAATACTAGTGTTTTTTCTTTTTCCATGTCTTTTATTTTCTCAATCAATAAATCATTGGGAAACAGCAGTTCTAGAGGGTGATTACTGGAGATATTTAGAAGGTACCTACGAACCTGATAGTAATTGGAGAAAAATCAATTTTAACGATTCAACTTGGTTACAAGGTCCAGGAGGAATCGGATATGGAGATGGGGATGATACTACTATTATAAATCCAGTAAATTCACTTTACTTACGAAGAACTTTTACTATTATTGATACTGCCGATATAGTTGCCGGTGTTTTAAATATAGATTATGATGATGCTTTTGTCGCTTATTTGAATAATGTTGAAATAGCAAGAGCAAATGTTGGTGTTGTTGGAGATAATCCACCTTTTAATCAAACTTCTGATTCTCAACATGAGGCTCAAATGTACCAAGGAGGAAATCCCGATCAATTTGTTATAAATAATCAGGTATTAAAGAGTGTCATCTTACCAGGAAATAATGTGCTTTCTGTACAAATTCACAATGAAAATATTACTTCATCCGACTTAACAGCTCGGGTTTTTCTATCTTTTGGAATTGCAACAAACAGTAGTAATTATAATACTACACCATTTTGGTTTCAACCCCCTTTAATTTTTACTTCTTCTAATTTGCCAATTGTAGTTATTAATACCTTAGGACAAACTATTGTTGATGATCCAAGAATTGTATGCGATATGGGAGTTATTGATAATGGATTTGGAAATATTAACTCTATTAATGATACATTTAATGATTATAATGGCAAAATTAGTATTGAATTTAGAGGAAGTTCTTCTTTATATTTTGATAAGAAATCATATGGTTTAGAAACTCAAGATACATTAGGAAATAATAATAATGTTTCTATATTAGGAATGCCTGTAGAAAATGATTGGATTTTATACGCTCCCTACTCAGATAAATCCTTAATGCGTAACTTTCTTGCCTACAATTTAGGTAGAAAAATGGGGAATTATTCGCCTAGAACTGTGTTTTGTGAATTAATTGTGAATAATGATTATAAAGGCATATATATTTTAACAGAAAAAATTAAAAGAGATAACGATAGGATTGATATTGCTAAATTAGATGTAGATGATTTAGCTGGAGATAGTTTAACTGGTGGATATATATTAAAAATTGATAGAACTTCACCTGGGGGAATGTATTGGACTTCAAATTTTCCAAATATTGGAGGAGGTGCACTAGACATTCAATATTGTTATCCAGACCCATCAGTAATGTTACCTGAACAACTAGAATATATCGAGGGTTATGTAGATAGTTTTGAATATGCTTTATCTGGACCAAATTTTATGGATAGTTTAATAGGATATAGTAAATATATTGATGTCAACTCTTTTATTGATTTATATATAATTAATGAATTTTCAAAAAATATTGATGGATATAGATTAAGTACCTATATGTATAAAGATAGAGATGATAATGGTGGTAAACTAACAATGGGTCCATTCTGGGATTATAATTTAGCTTTTGGTAATGCTGAGTATTGTGATGCCGGTATTACATCTGGATGGGAAGTAAATACAGGATGTGGTTATAATAATCCTTTTTGGTTTGAAAGGCTTCTTGATGATACTACATATCAAAACAAGTTAAAGTGTAGATGGGATTATTTAAGGCAAAGGAGTTTTCATCTTGATTCTATTTTTAATTTTATAGACAGCATGGCTATTTATCTTAATGACGCTCAGCAAAGAAATTTTCAGAAATGGGATATATTAGGTAATTATGTTTGGCCAAATTATTACATCGGAAATACATATCAAGATGAAATTCAATTTCTTAAAACTTGGATAGGAGGTAGGTTGATGTGGATAGACAGTAACATACAAGGAAATTGTTATGTGGTATTAGGATGTATAGATCCTTTAGCTTGTAATTATAATCCATTAGCAAACACAAATGATGGAAGTTGTAATTACAGTTCAAGTTCATATGATACTCTTATTTCTAATATTAGTATAAATTGGAACGGATTATTATTGAATACTTCAGGTGATTATTCTGTTACATTATTTAATTCAGTTGGTTGTGATAGTATTGTAAATTTAAATTTCACTTTCAATACTGTTTCTGCAATAGATAATAATAGAAATCAAAAAACCTTAACTAAGGTAACTGATATATTAGGAAGAGAAACTAATGCAATAAGAAATAAATTTTTGTTCTACAAATATGATGACGGGACAGTGGAAAAGAAGATTGTATTGGAATAAATATTTAGAAAGTATAAGAAATACTATTTATCATCTGAAAGTCTGAATTGTTAACACCTTCTTCAGGTCTACTTTCATAATTGTAGGTGTTGTTTAAGTTAACTAAGAAATAGTTATTTAATATTATCCTGAACGATATACTAGTTTTAAATCTAAAATCACTAGTTTCCTCTATATTTGGTTGATACAAATTACTAGATACTATACTAAATTTTTTATTTTTATTTATTGTAAAATCTAGGTTGGAGCTTATTCTATTTAGTAATTTTGACTCATCTGAAAGATTTATTTCTTTTTCTCTAATTGCTGATAATCCAACATCTAATTTTTTATTGTTTTCATCTGTAAGGTTGTAAGAAAAACCTAAACCACTACTAAATCTGTTTTTTATAGATCTAGTGATATCATATGTGTGATTTAATGTAAAATTTAAATTTATTTTCTTTGAGTTTATAGAATATTTAAAATCTTGCATTCCTTTATTAAGAATTTCATCCTCTCCACT
>MDTD01122196.1_pt1 | contig 18741 bp, 17 predicted proteins | sample 811221 | NCBI WGS metagenome assembly MDTD01 (sample SAMN05326646, study PRJNA326480) | marine metagenome | isolation source: seawater | place: Pacific Ocean: South West | collected 2011 | reverse complement strand
TCCAGTGAAGTATGCCCAGACCATGGAGGAGCAGTTCTACACGATTTCCAAACACCCCTGCACCTTCCGCATCAAAAGCGGTGTCGCCGCCGACGGCAAGGTTTTGGCACGGGAGTGCGAAGTTTGGTGGAACGGCGGTGCCTATGCGGATATCGGCCCACGCGTGACGCAGAAGTCCGGGTTCACTGCAGCGGGCCCCTACGATATCGACAATGTGAAGGTCGATTCCTATGCGCTCTATACGAACAGGCCGCCGGCGGGGGCGCTGCGCGGTTTCGGCATTCCGCAACTCGTTTGGGCGTATGAGAGCCACACCGATCTGATTGCGAAGGAGCTTGGGCTCGACCCGTTGGCATTCCGGCGGCAGAACATTTTGAAGAACGGCCGTCCGCAGGCTGTTGGCACGGAACTCGTGGATACCGAGATCGACGGTGTGTTGGAGGAGCTTGGACGCCGCATGAACTGGTCGGCGCCGTTCGAGAAGGGAGAGGGGCCGATACGCCGCGGCCGCGGCATTGCCGTCGGTTTTAAGGCGTCGATCTCGCCGACGACGTCGGTTGCCATCGTCAACGTGAACGCCGACGGAAGCGTTGTCGTCCATTGCAGTACGACCGATATGGGGCAGGGCTCCGACACGGTGATGGCGCAGATTGCCGCCGAAGTATTGGACGTGCCAATCGAAACCGTCATTGTCGTGCATCCGGATACTGACGTCACCCCGTATGACATGTCGACACTCGGATCACGGTCGACCTATCACATGGGTCATGCTGTGCGGCTTGCTGCGACCGAGGCTCGCGACAAGCTGGCGGAAATGGCGGATGAGCTCGGCCTGCCGGAAGGTTCGAACGTCCCGGTGAAGGAGATGTTCATCCGGAAATTCGGAATGCAGGCGGGCAACGTCGTCGGAACCGGTAGCTTCAAGCCACCCTACCAACCGACAAACCATGAGACCGGTCTCTCGCCGAATGCCACTCCCTATTGGATGATTGGCGCGACGGGCGTGGAAATCTCGGTCGATACGGAAACCGGGCATGTCACGATCGACCGGATGATTAACGTTGCCGATCTCGGTACTGCCCTCAATCCAGAAATTGTGGCAACACAGCTTTCGGGGGCGGCGGTCATGCAGCTTGGCTTCACGATGACCGAGGACATGATTTACGACGCTGGGCAGGTCACCAACGCGAACTTAGCCGACTATAAGATTCCGGGGTTCTTCGACATCCCGGTCACGATGGAAAACGCCGTCGTCGAGGCAGAGCAAAAGAGCGGCCCGTTCGGGGCAAAGGGGGTAGGCGAGTCGGGCACGTTCGGTGTCTCACCTGCTATCGCGAATGCGGTGGACGATGCTGTGGGTGTTCGTATCTCCGATATGCCGTTGACGCCGGAGAAAGTGTTCCGGGCGCTACGGGAAGCAGCCGGTCAACCGCTGGAGGAGGCGTGAGATGAGCACAGGAAAACGCACCATCGAATTCACGCTGAACGGCCGCGCCGTTTCCGCCGATGTAGCGCCTCACTGGAACATGGTGGAGATGCTGCAGGGTGCCTTCGGTATGACCGGGGCCCGGGAGAGCTGTGGCCAGGGCCTCTGTGGCTGCTGCACGGTTCTGATCGATGGCGAGGCTGTGAACGGCTGTCTGCAACTCGCCACACTGGTCGACGGCAAGTCGGTGGAGACGGTGGAGGGCCTCGCGACAGATGGTGAGTTGAGCGCTGAACAGCAGGCCTTCATCGAGGCCGGAGGTTTCCAGTGCGGCTACTGCACGCCGGGAATGCTGTTGATGGCGAAGAAGCTACTCGACGAAAACCCGAACCCCAGCGACGACGATGTGCGGCACTATCTCTCCGGGAACCTTTGCCGCTGTGCGGCGTATCCTGAGATCATTGCCGCGGTGAAACGCGCGGGAGAATTGCGGCGAGGATAATGCCATGGCGACGGGGCTGACATCGGAAGAGGCGGCATCTTATGAACGCCTTGGGTTTCTGTCACCGCTTCGCGCCTTGAACCCCGATGAGGCTGCGGGCTATCGCGCCAGGCTTGAAGAATTCGAGCGACAGGTCGGCGGGCCGATTACATCCGATAAGGTGGACGGAAAATACCGCTATCGTCTGCACACACTCCTGCCATGGGCTCATGAATTGGCGACATTGCCCCGCGTGCTGGACGTGATCGAATCGCTGATCGGGCCCGACATCCTGATCTACATGACGACTTTCTTTATCAAGGAACCGCGGACCCAGGCCATCACAGGGTGGCATCAGGATGCAACCTATTTCGGTCTGCGTCCCTACGAGCATGTCTCGGCGTGGATCGCCTTGTCTCCCGCGACGCTGGAAAGTGGCTGCATGCGGTTCGTGCCCGCAAGCCATCAGGCCGGCCAGCTTGACCATCGGGCTCATACCAGTGCCAAGATTCTGAATACTGGCGGCCAGGAGTTGGCCGATGCGTTCGATCGTGATCGCGCCGTCGCCGCACCCCTTGAGACCGGTGAACTCTCCCTGCACCACACGCTGACGGTCCATCATTCGCCCGCCAATGAATCCGATGACCGGCGGATTGGTTTCGCGGTCAGTTACATTCCGACCCGGTGCCGACATATTGGTGCGAACCGACGGGCGCCGGCGATGCTGGTGCGAGGGGATGACACAGCGGGACACTTCGATCTGGAGCCCGTGCCGTGCGTTGGCCGGGAAGCCGAGGCGGAACGCGCCCATGCGGACTATTACGCACGCTACCGCGCCAACTACAATGAGCAGGTGGCGCTCGTGGAAGAGTTTGGCGAGGCACACGTGGCGGAGAGGGGATAGTCGATGCGTCTTGGAATCATTGGAGCCGGTATGATTTCCGAGTTCCATGCGAAGGCGATCGCGGCCATCGAGGGTGCCAGCTTCGAGGCGGTGTTTGCTCGTCGCGATGACGTCGCGGCTGATTTCGCCGGGCGGCACGGGTGTGCCGCCTATAGCGATCTGGATGCGTTCTTGTTCCACCCCGGTTTGGAAGTGGTTACGATTTGTACACCGAGTGGCGCGCACCTGGAGCCCGTGAAGGCGGCCGTCGCCGCGGGAAAGCAAATCATCTGTGAAAAACCGCTTAAGTGACGGCGCAGCGGATCGACGAGATGATCAGTGCGTGCTAAGGGGCGGGCGTCGGTCTTGCAGGACTCTTTCCCAGACGTTTCAGCCCGGCGACCGCGGTCCTCAAAGCTGCGGTGGACGCCGGCCGGTTCGGGCGTATTAGCTTAGTGGAAGCGACCATCAAATGGTGGCGTTCGCAGGAATACTACGACAGCGGTGCTTGGCGCGGGACTTGGGAGCTCGACGGTGGCGGGGCGCTTTTGAATCAGTCGATCTATACGATCGATCCACTTCTGCACTTTATGGGGGACGCCCACAACGCCCAAGCGGACGCCGCGCTGATCGCACATAATGGTATTGAGTTTGAGGACACGGCGGCCGCCATCATGCGCTTTGATTGCGGCGCCCTTGGGATTATTCAAGGATCGACCGCCTGCTGGTCGGCGAGTGGACATCCGGCGGGAATTCAGATTTGCGGGGACCGTGGGTTGGTTTTCATGAGTGACGACAGGTTTCGTGTTTGGGAAATTAGTGACGAGACCGCTGGCGACGATGAAACCCGGGAGGCTTACAAGATCGACGCGAGTAGCGCCGGCGCGGGCGCAGCTGATCCGTCCGCCATCGATTTCAGCGGCCACCAGCGGAACTTCGACGATGCAATCGCCGCCTTTCGAGAGGGCCGTGCACCGTCAGTGGATGGCCGGAGGCCCGGCGGCCGAAAAAAAATGTGAATCATTGTTCGAAAATTAACCGGTATTTGGCTCTTCGCGGGTAGGCACATCGCCGATCCAGACATAGACCGCCAGTGCGAGTATTGTGATCCCGGCAAGGAAGATGAAGACGGCCTGATAGGCTGCGGTTGGGGCCGCTCCTTCGACACTGTCGAAACTGCCCACGATGAAGCCTGTTGCCCATTGGATGACGAACACGCCGAGGAAAACGGCGAGGTTCTGCAAGGTGAGGCCGCGGCCGACAATGTTGTCTGGCAGGATGGCGCGGGCGTGCGCGTGGATCAGCATGATGTAGGCGCTCGCGAGCGCGAAGACGATGAGAAGCGCCATGGTCGTCCACAAGGCCGGTTGCGAGAATGCCGCGAGTGCCAGGAGGATGATTGCGGAAACGCATCCGCCGCCGAAGATGGTCCACTTTCGAGTGTTCAGCCAACGCTCAATGACGCTAAAGCCCATAACCCCGACCAGCATCGCGATATTCAAGCTGAGCAGGACGTTTCCACGCGTCACCCCGTCAAGATCATGGACGTCGTTCAGGTAGGGGCCGGCCCACAATCCTGCGACGGAGAGGACGGTACCGTAGTTCACGAATTGTATAGCGCAGATAAGCCAAAGCTGTCGGTTTCCGAAGACGCTTCGCATGCCGACGAGAACTTCGCCAAGTGTCTCGTGCCGTGCATCGGCTTTTCCGTCATCCGAAGAAGGTCTGTCCCGGATGACGGCAAATAGAAGTAACGCCAGGGCCGCCGTGACGCCCGCCATCATCCAGAAGGCACTGCGCCAACCGGTCTCTTCGGTAATCCAGGCCAATGGCGTCGTTGCCAGAAGAAAACCGGTCCCTCCCAGCGTATAAAGGAGTGAGCTCAGCCGGGCGAACCTGTCTGGCGGGAACCAGCGCGAGACTGCGACGAGAGATCCCATAAGGCCGGCAGCACAGCCGAGGCCCATGAGGCCGCGGCCGATGGCGAGTTCCAACACATCGTCCGCAGTGGCGAACACCGCGGAACCAACAACCGCGATCAGGAATAATGCGGACATCGTCCGGCGTAGGCCATAACGGTCCAGCACCACGCCGATAGGTAGTTGCGCCGCCGCGAAAACCAAAAAGAATACGCCGGTCACGAAACCCATGTCTTCTGGCCGAATGGCCAGTTCGCGCATCAATTCCGGCGCGATCACTGCGTTCGAGACGCGGTAGAACTGGCTGGCGAGAAATCCCGCACAAAGCACTGCGTAAATGCCATAGGCCTGGCTTGCGAAACTTTGCCAATCGGGCGGGTCCGTGCGGGTCGATGTGAGTGTCATTCTTGGAATATTGCTGCCTGCGGAGGAGCGGCAAGGCTCTGATCACGATCAAGTAATTGTAAGTGGCTTGAGAGTTTTGTTGATCCGGAATGGGTCGCCTGGTTTAGCTTTGGTTCGTGTTCAGGTGCGAATTTTTTGATTTCGCGTGAGATATTCGGACGCTCGCTCTTTGCGGGTCTCGTGATATGTTCCTTCTCAAATGTTTTGTAACGGAGAATCGCAATGAACGATCTCAATGTCTCCGGCAAGGACGGGGAAGTAAAATTATCGACCTATGTGCCGAGCCTTCAGCTGACAGCTGGGCAGCCGGCGCCGGTGGCCGCGAACGGCGGACTCTCTTACTACTCGTTCGACAAGAACGGCGACGCTGGTACGGGTGCGGCGTTGGAGGCAGCGTTTGCTGAGCTCGATAACGAGGAGCGGGCGAAGGTCGTCGAGTTGATCGAAAGTGGACCGACCGGTCCGATTGAAACCAAATGGGGCGTCGGCTTCCGAAATTACGATGAGTGCCTCGCGTATATTCGTGAACAGGGAATTGAGGCACCGGAAGGCGGGCTTGCCTTGCCGCTTCCGTATACAATTTGCGAGCGGCCGACCTATTCAGTCGTGCCGTCCAATGCGATTTGGCATGATCCGGCACGCGTTGGCGAAGCTGAGCGGCTCCGTAAGGCGGAGGAAGACAATCGCCACCTCAATCTCTACTTTCCGCAGGTAATGCGCGATGCGCGGCGGATCAAGGATTACCATCCCGGTATTTCACCGAGCAGTCCCGAATGCATGGACAAGCTTGGAGTGTCGCTGGCGCACCTCGATTCCGCATGTGAAAACTTTTACGACTCAGCAGAGGTGGAGCGGGTCTTCTATCCGGAGATCGAGAAGCTCTTGCTCGATTTCTTCCCGGGTGCGACGGATGCTTTGGTCTACAATCACGACGTCTTCGACAAGGATTACGCGGGCGACCGTACGGAAGATCAGGACGCGAAGAATCCGGGCGTTAATGCGCGCTACGCAAACCTCGTGCACAACGATCTGAACGACAATAGTGGTCGCGTGCGCTGCCGCGAGTTGTTGACGCAGAATTTGCGGAACTTTGGTCGCCAACAGAATTACACCGAGGCAGAGGCTGACGAGAAGATGTCGCATCGCTTCATGTCGATCAATCTTGCCAAGCCGATGGAGACTGTTGAGCAGTTTCCATTCGTGCTCTGCGCGTGGCCGTCTTTCGCCGATCAAGCCTATATCAACAACTATCGTATCTACGATGACCGTGTCGGTGAGACCACGCGATTTACCTATCGCAAGGATCACGAGTGGTATTGGTTCCCGCGCCAGCAGCCGAATGAAGTCTCGATGCTGAAATGCTACGATAGCGTCACCGATGGTTCGGTCTCACGCTGGTCCTTCCATACCGCATGCGTCGACCCGACGGTTCCGCGCGATGCTCCGTGCCGCAAGAACGTGGTCGTTCGCTCCTACATTTTCTTCTAGGAGTATCTGGCGGGAGATTACAATGTCGAATAGGAAGAAGGTCGTCGTAATCCCCGGGGATGATGCGGCGCCGGAAGCGGTGTACCCGACGGTCGAACTGCTCCGACGTCTGGAACTGGATATCGATTTCGAGTTTCCGCCGTCTGGCGGGTCGGCCGAAGAAACGCACGGTACCGGATTTCCCAACGAGACAAGGGCCGCAATCGATGCTGCCGACGCGACGCTTTATGGCGCCGGCAGCACATCGTCGGCGGAGATCGTACGTTATCTTCGGTGGGGCAAAGGGACGTATGCCAATGTCCGCCCGGCACGATGGGTCCCGGGATGCAAGAGCCCGCTCGCGCATCCGGAAAAAGTGGACCTGATGATCCTCCGAGAAAATCTGGAAGACCTGGCTTTGGGAATTGGCGGGGATCTGGAGGAGCTCTTTCCTCTCGATTTGGCCAGCAAGCGCGCGGGCCGCTCTCTGCAGGAGATCGCCCAAGAATTCGGCGGGGGCAAATACGCGCTCAAGGTCATCACCGAAGGCGGTGCGGAGCGGATTGTCCGTTATGCCTTTGAGTTGGCACGCGAACGTCGCGCGGCAGGAAAGCGGGGCAAAGTCACCTGCGGCACAAAGCATAACCTTATCCCCGAACCGGACGGCCTGTTCCGCGAGGTGAGCGCGCGCGTGGCGGAAGAATATCCGGATATCGAGTATGAGAACTGGTTGATCGATGATTTTGCGCGCCGTCTCATTGCGGAACCGGTAGAGATGGATGTCGTCGTCCTGCCGAGCCTCTACGGTGATATCTTTTCAGACGCCGCCGGCGGATTGATTGGAGGCCTCGGTCTCTGCCCGAGCGGCTGCTACGGCAAGGACTATGCGTATTTCGAGCCGATCCATGGAACTGCTCCTGATATTGCCGGGCAGAACATCATCAATCCGACCGCTACCATCCGGACCGCCGGGATGATGTTGCGCCATCTGGGCTATGCGGATACGGCGGATCGTCTGGAATCGGCAATTGATGCTGTTTATGCGGCAGAAGACCGTCTGACGCCCGACCAAGGGGGCAGCGCGACGACGACGGAATTCTGCAACGCCGTCGGGGACCGCCTAGCCTGATCTGAAAAGTTTTCTTGTTGGCACTTTCCCATTTGGCGAGTGCAAAGGCACCAAGAACAATTCTCCGCCGCTCTTGGCGAGCGGAATATTCAGCTCGAATGTATCATCCAATGCAAAACCTTTGATTGCGAAGACAGGGAGGGAAATAGAATTTATTAGTGTGCGGAATTAATTAATATAATAAAGAGGATTTATATTTATTAAGATTGTAGTGGTAATTATAATTACTTAGGATTTTTCATGTTTTATTTTGACGGTTGAATCAATATGAAACCCGAGAACTTGGAAAATGCTGTCGTTTATATTGCGGACGCCAAGGCGGAATTTCGGCGTCTCATGTAGGATCCGCTGCGCGGTTACAGTTTTCGGGAAGTCCGAGCCTTTCCTGGTCATGGTGAATTTAAGAATGCGCTGCCAGCGCGGGTGCCGCTCGACCTGATTATCGTCGATGCCGACCTGCCGGATGGCGATGTGTTTGAAACGATCGCACGGATGCGCAACGGCAATATAGGTTATAATCCGTTCGTGCCCGTCATCGTCCTTGCCTGGAATATCGAGAGTGCCGTGATCGGCAATGCGATCGATAGCGGTGTGGATACGATCGTCGCCGCGCCCATTTTCGCGGGCGAGGTGTTCAAACGGATTCTTTCGATCATCAATGACCGTATGCCGTTCGTGGTTACTAACGACTATATCGGCCCGGATCGCCGCGCATCAAAACGGCGCGACCCGAGAGTGCCGCTGATCGACGTGCCGAACACGCTACGGACCAAAGCAGTCGGCCGCAATGTCGTGATGTCGGACCTGATTGCACAGACCGAAGGCGTTGCGTCGGATATCAACAACCAGCGTTTGGTGCGGCACTCATATCAGGTTGCCCTGACAGTTGAATTGATCCTCAGGTCGTTCGATCAGCGAATGGAAGGTCTCGTCTTTCGCGGCCACGTCCAGCAGCTTGTCGACATGACGTTGGAGATCAGCCACCGCATTGCCGGATCGCAGTTCGAGCACTCAGGACAACTTTGTATCAATCTCATGGATGTTGCGATCTCAGTCAGCGAGAATTGGCGCTCGCCGTCGGCGAAGGATATGGATCTGCTGAAGCCGCTCTCGGACGCGATCCTGGCAAGTTTTAATCCGGCGAAAGATTCTGCCGACACGGCGAATGAGATTGCGAGTTTGGTTTCTTGGTTTTCGGGTAAGCTCGACGCTCAGGCGAAATCGGCGTAAATGTCTTATTAAGATCGGCCCCCGGTGAGATCATCCCCATTACAGGACGAGCGCTATGTATACGGTATTCCCAACAGGTACCACGATCTATAAGCCGGAGAAATGCTTCAATGGATACACGTTGTACCCGTCGAAGACCCCCGGTGTCGGTGCAGTCCTAGTGGACATGAACGGCAACATCGTCCGGACATGGCCCAAATTCATGAGCTTCATGATTAATCTACTACCAGGCGGGATAATTCTCGGCGGACAGATTGGGCGCGTCTCCAAGGTCTACGATCACAATTGGGGCGCAGACGACGTTGTCCAGGAGGCTTGGGACGGTGAGCAGCAATGGCGTTTCGAGAAAGCGGACGAGATCGATCTTGGGGATGGTCCGGCATGGTCCGCGCGCCAGAACCATGATCTCGTGCGTGAAGGCTGTCCCGTTGGCTACTACGTTCCCGGCATGACGCCCATGGCCGAAGGCGGGCGCACTTTGATGCTGAGTTATCGCAGCGGTAATTGGCCGGAAGTAACGCGTGACTATCTGGTGCGCGCGACGCGCATGATCGAGGTGACATGGGGTGGAAAAATCGTCTGGGATTGGATGCCGGCGGAGAATATTGACCAATTTGGCCATTCTGAGGCCGCGCGCAATGCCATGATGCGTCGTTGCCGTGCTTCGCACGGCGTGTTTCAAAACACCTGTTCCTACATCGGCCCGAACAAGTGGTTCGATGACGGTGACACGCGCTTCGATCCGGAGAACATCATCACGGACGACCGCGGCACCATGCTGTACATCGTTTCCAAGAAGACCGGCGAGATCGTCTGGAAGGTCGGACCGGATTATTCGATGGATCCGGCGCTAAAGGCGCTGGGTGCGATCATCGGACCGCATCATGCGCATATCATTCCGAAGGGGATGCCGGGTGAAGGCAATGTCTTGGTGTTCGACAATGGTGGGGCCGGGGGCTTCGGCGATCCCAATCCGGGTGCCCCGGACGGCACATGGAACGCACTCCGCGATTGCTCACGCGTGTTGGAAATCAATCCGGTCACTTTGGAACTGGTCTGGGAGTTCACTGCCCTTACCCAGGGATATCCCTGTGAGGGTGAGGACATGAGCCGGTTCTACAGCCGCTACAAGAGTGCGGCACAGCGTCTGCCGAACGGCAACACGCTCATCACGGAATCCCATTGCGGCCGTATCTTCGAAGTCACGCCCGAATGCGAGGTCGTCTGGGAATACATCAGTCCCCACAATCTCTCCAAGACAGAGGGGTTGTTCTTCAGCGATGTATTCCGTGGCTACCGCTACCCTTATGATTGGGTTCCACAATTGGACCGGCCGGATGAGCGCGCGGTCATACCGCCGCCGCATGGTGAGTTTCGCATTCCTACAGTCGGCGACTAAAGCCGGAACCCTCATGTCGGCCGTTCGCCGGCGATCGTGACCCGATGCATCTCCCGGCGATGCCCGTGGTAGTCGTTCAGCGCATAGTGTTGGGTGCAGCGGTTGTCCCAGAAGGCGATAGACCGGTTTTGCCACCGGAACCGGCATGTGAATTCCGGACACCGAGCGTGCGATGTGAGGAACTTCAACAGGGGTTGGCTCTCTTCATGTGTCATTCCGTCGAGCCGCTGCATGGAAATTGCGCTGGCAAAGAGCGATTTGCGTCCGGTCTCTGGATGAGTGCGGACCAGCGGATGGGCGATTTCTGATACTGCGTCGTCCTTTACCTGGACATCCATAGAATGGCTGAACTGGGATTGCCGCAGCGTGACCTGGCTGTTGCTGGCGCCGTAGGAACGCTCACCGGTGTGGATCGCTTTCAGCCCTTCGATCATGCTCTTCATGGCATCCGATAAGGCGTCATAGGCCATATACATGTTCGCGAAGATCGTATCGCCGCCAGCATCCGGGACTTCTTTCGCGTAGAGGATCTGGCCCATCGGCGGTACTTCATGAAATGAAACGTCGCTGTGCCAAATACCCCCGAAGTTGGCGGCCCGATCGTCTGCTTCCTTCACGACCGGGAGAATTTCCGGAACGCCATCGAGACCTTTGGCGTATGCGTGAGTTTCGATCGGCCCGAAGCGGCGAGCGAAATCGAGTTGCTGTTCGGGCGTGATCGACTGATCGCGGAAGAAGATCACCAAGTTGTCGTGGAGCGCTGTTCGAATTGCCAAAACCGTCTGCTCGCTCATTCGCTCAGAAAGATCGATACCCCGGATTTCCGCGCCGAGCGCGCCTGAGATTGGCCGGATGCCGATATTCGATTTGGTCATGGGGTTTCCTCCTGCTGGCGTGCGCCTGACACATAATATGTGCTCTGTCATTTGCTCGCCTAACCATAATCCTGCGTTATCTCCTTTCTCACAGGAATTGAAGGAGGTTCGCCATGGGTGCGTTATCGGGTGTGAAAGTCGTCGAGTTCGCGGGAATTGGGCCGGGACCATTTTGCTGTATGCTACTGGCCGATATGGGTGCGGAAGTCATTCGCGTCGATCGGGCCATAAATGTTGGCAACGATCTATATGACCCGAAGTACAACTCGCTGCTCCGTGGACGGAAAAATCTGGCATTGGATCTGAAAAATCCGGATGGTGTTGAGGCGGCGCTGAAACTCTGCGAGCGCGCCGATATCCTGATCGAGGGGTTCCGTCCTGGCGTGATGGAGCGCCTCGGCCTCGGGCCAGATGTGGTGTTCGCGCGCAACAAGAAGATCGTCTACGGGCGCATGACGGGTTGGGGACAAAATGGTCCGATTGCCAAGACACCTGGTCATGACATCAACTACATAGCGCTGACCGGTGCGCTTTATGCCATCGGCGGCAAGGATAAGCCGGTAGCACCGCTTAACCTCGTCGGTGATTTCGGTGGCGGTGCGCTTTACATGGCAATGGGTGCGCTTGCGGCCTATATCGAGGCGCAAAAATCTGGCGAAGGGCAGGTCGTCGACTGTTCGATGGTTGAGGGCGCGGCGTCCCTGATGACAGCCGTCTACGGCATGCTAGCCGATGGCCGCTATGTGGAGGAACGCGAAGCGAACCGGCTTGATGGTGGCTGCCACCACTACAACGTCTATGAGACAAGCGACGGGGAACACATTTGCATCGGATCCAACGAACCGCAATTTTACGCCGAAATGTTGAGGACGGTCGGCCTTGAACAGGCCGACCTGCCGGAGCAGACCGACCGGAACTATTGGCCGGAGATGACAGAGCGCCTCGCTGCGATCTTCAAAACGAAGACGCGTGAGGAATGGACCGAGCTCATGGAGCAGAAAGAAATCTGCTACGCGCCGGTGCTGCGGCCTTCCGAAGCAATCAAGCATCATCACAACGTGGCGCGAAACACTTTCATCGAGGTCGATGGCTATCCACAACCAGGGCCAGCACCGAAGTTCTCGCGCACGGAGAGCAAGACGGAAATGGGGTCGGCTTTTGCCGGCCAGCACACAGAGGAAGCGCTCGCGGATTGGGGATTCGCAGCGGATGAGGTTAGTGCGCTGATGGCATCGGGTGCAGCGAAGCAACGCTGAGGACGCTATACCTTATAAGTGCGGTCCGTATGTTTTGCGCGCCGTCGATGAGCTCTGATTGAGGTGATGCCGCGCGCCTTTCTCTGCCGGCCCCGGGCGGCTGCGCGACATCCCTTTATGCAATGTACCGACAGTGTCGATTAGGCGGTCGTCTTACAGGGAGAGATAGACATGCTCCTCGATGACCGCGAAGTTCATTTGAAGGTCGACGACATGGTGGTCCAGCGTGGTACCAGTCACGCGTGGTCGAACCGCGGCACGGAGAGCTGTTTTATAGCGTTTGTCCTGATCGATGGCGTCGCAAAGGCGAGGGATTAGCCTCTAGACAGGGTGGGCGCGCGGATTCTTGCGGCCCATTTCCTGAACGTCGGCTCGGGTTCCACAATTGGTGACATGGCTGCGTGGGGTGAGCTCGATCATGCCCGCGATATCTTTCGATGCTTCCATGGCGGCGCGTGTATCGATACCCGTATAGATGCCCATCTCGTTTAACATGTGGACGATGTCCTCACTCGGGAAGTTTCCCACGGAGCCCATTGTTGTCGGCATCACAATCCCGCCTCCAAGGCCGCAAATAGCGCCTTCAATAGAGGTTGCGCCGCCATCTAGGGCCGCCAGGATATTGGCGGGGCCCATTCCCGCAAGGTTGTGGACGTGCCAGCCGAATTCCGCGTCGCTGAAGCGCTCAGTCGCCTGCCGGAACAGCGAGTTGACGTGACGTGGGTCCTCCATGCCGACGGATCCAGCAAAATAGAACCGACGGATGCCGGCGTCGTAGTAGCGTTGCGCGACTTCGAGTGAGTCCGCTTCATCGACACGTCCCTCATAAGGGCACCAGAAAGCCATGCCGAGAGCCATCACGAAGCGGGAACCCGCTTTCTCCGCAATCTCGAACGCTTTCACACCTTGGCCGATGGCTTCATCCCGCGTCATGTTTTGGTTTTTTGCGAGATAGGTCTTGGAGACGGTAATGAGCCCTAACATCTCATCGCAGTCGGTCTTGGCGGCACGTTCTGCACCGCGGGCATTCGGCACAAGCGCCCGATAGATCGTTCCTGGACGGCGCGAGATACGTTTCATCACTTCCTCGGCGTCTTTCAGGTTGGGGATAACTTTCGGATGGGCGAAGTTGGTAACTTCGATGACCGGATAACCCGCTTCGGAAAGACGATCGATCATGCGTACTTTGGTGTCGGTGGCGACCCAAGTCGGAAAGCTCTGGAGCCCGTCGCGGGGTCCGACTTCGACAACGGTGATTTTTTCGGGCAGTTGTAGCATGGCGGCGCTTTCCGTGTTGTTCGTTAGTGATAACCATAGGCTGGCGAGCCGCGAAGTCAGCCGCTGATTTGTTCTAATTTTGTTCTAGACGTAAAAATTCAACATGGAACTATGCCATGACGAAACGTTGACCTGTAGGGAAGATCCTTCTCTCACCCTATCTTGTGGCTCATAGCGCGCGGACATGGTGCCGACGTCGCTGCAGCACATTGACGTATTGAACCGAGCTCGGCAACTATAACGCGGCCTCGCCGAACTCCTTTTCATGGGCCCGGCCAGTGTCCTGTCGCGCACCTGGAGGACGAAATGCAATGAGGCCGTCTACCGGTCCGCTCGCGCCACCACGGCGTCGAAGAACACGTTGGCCGCCTCGTTTGTAGCCTCGCGCGGTACGTCCTCGGCCTCGTTGTGGGTAATACCGTCTACGCAGGGGCTAAAGACGAGGGCGGTTGGTGCAATGCGGGAGATGTAATAGGCGTCGTGCCCGGCGATAGAGGTAATGTCCATCTGGCTCACACCGCGCGTCTCCGCAGCATCGCGCACCAGCTGCGCGCAATCGGCGTCGAAGACTTCGTCGCCGAAGGTCCACTCCGCCGTGATCTCGGCGTCGACATTCGCCTTCTTCGCGGCATCGGTGAGGGCGGCGCGTGTCTTCTCGACCATCTCGTTTGTGACGGCACGCTCCTTGTGGCGCATGTCGACGGTTACCTCGGTATATTCCGGCAGGATGCCGAATTTGTTCGGCCAGATCTGCATACGTGATGCAGAGGTGCGGCCGACGGGTTCGTATCCCCAACCAATGTCGTTCACGGCCGCTAGGAAATAGGCTGCGCCGATCATCGCGTTCTTGCGAAGCTTCATTTCCGTCGGCCCGGTATGGGCGCATTCGCCGTGGAAGACGCAAGTGAGCGCGTGGCTATAGTACCCGCCGGTGACGATCCCCACGGCTGCTCCGGTCTCCTCCATCAGCGAATCTTGTTCGATATGTAGTTCAAAATAGGAATCGAGCTCGCGACCGCCGACCGCCGTTTCACCGAGATAGCCAATCCGCGCCAGCTCGTCCCCGAAACGGATACCGTCATCGTCGTGGAGATCGTGCAGCCAATCGATCGTCTGCAGCCCGGCGAAGACGCAGGAGGCAGCCATCGGCGGCGCGAAGCGGGCCCCTTCCTCGTTGGTCCAGTTGACGACCTCGATGGGGCGTCGCGTGGTGATGTTGTTATCCGCCAAGGTCCGCAGGATCTCGAGGCCGGAGAGCACGCCGAGGATGCCGTCAAAGCGCCCACCGGCTGCCTGCGTGTCGAGGTGGGAGCCGACAACAACAGGCGGTAAATCGTCCTCGCGCCCGGCGCGTCGCGCGAAGATATTACCAGCGGCGTCCACAGTGACCGCGCAACCGGCGCCTTTACACCATCCGACGAATTGGTCCCGCATGATCTTGTCATCGTCTGAAAGCGCGACACGCCGTAACCCGCCTGCCTTTCCGACGCCGATTTCCGCGGAGCGGTCGAGCGTCGACCAGAGCCGGTCAGTATCGATGGAAAGATTGGGGAGAGGGGTGGGGGGCATGGGGCTGCTCCTTTATCCGTGTGCGTCCAGATTATATCGACGCGCCAAGTGGATGAAAGCCGCGTAGCCCTTAAACCGGAATGTCCCCTTGCACGACAGCGCGCATCAGGGTGCGGGGTTGGGTGTTGTGATCGTAGGGGCGGCCGCGGTGCATCAGGCAACGGTTGTCCCACATCACCACGTCGCCCCTTTGCCAATGATGCGCGGAAATGAACCGTTCCTGGATTGTGTGCTCCGTCAACTCGTCGAGTAGGGCGCGGCCCTCTGTTCGCGGTAGATCGACTATGTCAGCGGCAAAGTAGGAGAGGTAGAGCGCCTTCCGGCCGGTCGCCGGGTGCGTGCGGACGAGTGGGTGGACCGCCGGCGGATTGGCGCGCTTCTCGTTATCTGTTGCTTCGCGGAAGCCCGGCTTTCCGTCATAGGCGAATTCCCAGTGATGACGCACTCGGAGGCCGGCGATCCGCTGCTTTGTCGCGTCGGGCAATGCGGCATATGCCGCCTCCGTGTCGGCGAACTCCGTCTCACCCCCCTCGTTCGGCACTGCGACGGCGTAGAGCAGTGTCGTCATCGACGGTTTCGGCTTGTAGGACTTGTCCGAGTGCCAACCTCGGTTGGCGGTGTCCTGATGTCCCGCCGAAAGTGTGCCGTCCGCGGCAACGTTGGTCATCAGGTGCAGGTCCTGAAAGCGTTCGCCCCTGTCATAGGCGGCGATGCGCGGCTCGAGAGGCCCGAAGAGAAGAGCAAAGTCGCGGAATTGCACGTCTGTGAGGTTCTGGTCGCGGTAACAGACGGTCTTGTGGGCGTGCAGTGTGTCCAGCGCCCATGCTCTGAAGGCCGCATCGAACGGTCCCCGAAGGTCCGATCCGGTGATTTCGGTGCCCTGCCATCCGACTGCGTTCATCGCGCGTTCGTCCTTTTCGCCATTCTATATAATTCTTTCGCGGCAGTTTGCATTCCTGCGATTTTCCGTCAGCAAATTTGTGCCTCGCGCTGTTTCCCAGTTTTGTTGGAGAAACGCAGATCTTCTCCGACGGCGTGTTCGAGCCGCACGTCCGGGGAGGTCGGCTGTTAGAGCGTGAGTGGGAAGTGTCGCTACCGAACAACGAGCGTATGCCCCTGATCCGTCATGTGTTGCTGGCGCTCCTGGATGAAGCGTGGCGGCTTGACGACGCGTACGACATCCTGAACCATCATGAGGGTGACAGGCGCCGTCACAGCGATGACGGGCATGTCTGCATGGGCCGCCTCCTCGGTTACACAGAGGAAGAGTTTGGCACCTTCATCGACCTTTGCGAGCGCATGTTCCGCAAATGGGGAGACCGCGAGCGGAGATGGCGTACCGCGGCTTAAATACGCTGTTTCAGTTAAACGCTGCGATCCCCGTCATCGCGCGGCCCAGGATCAGGGTGTGGATGTCGTGGGTGCCTTCCAGCGTGTTGATAACTTCCATATTCACCATATGACGGATCACATGATATTCGTCCGAGACGCCGTTGGCTCCGTGCATGTCGCGGCAGAGGCGGGCGATATCGAGCGCCTTGCCGGTCGAGTTCCGCTTCACCAGGCTGATCATCTCAGGCGTTACCCGGTTCTCATCTCGAAGGCGCGAAATGCGGAGGCAGGATTGCAAGCCGAGCGCGATCTCCGTCTGCATCTCGACGAGCTTCTTCTGGATTAACTGGTTGGCTGCGAGCGAGCGGCCGAACTGGATGCGGTCGACCACATAGTCGCGGGTCTTCATCCAGCAATCTTCCGCCGCACCCATACCACCCCAGCAGATGCCAAAGCGGGCGTTGGAAAGGGCGGAGAGCGGACCCCGCATGGATTTTACACCCGGTAGTTTGAGCTCTTCGGGGCAAAAGACTTCATCCATGTGGATGAAGCCGGTTGAAGAGGCGCGGACCGCCATCTTTCCTTCTATCTTCGGCATATCGAGGCCTTGCGCGCCGTGCTCTAGGAGGTAGCCGCCAACTTCACCGTTCTCGTTTTTGGCCCAGACGAGTGCCACATGTGCCAGCGGCGAATTTGTGATCCACTGCTTGGTGCCGGTCAGCTTGTAACCGCCGTCGACTTTCTTGGCGCGGGTCTGCATGCCGCCCGCATCGGAACCGTGGCTTGGCTCGGTCAAACCCATGCAGCCGATAATCTCACCATCCCGCATACCGGGCAGGAAGCGTTCCTTCTGCTCGTCCGAGCCGTACATGTGAATCGGCGCCATGACGAGGCCCGACTGCACTCCCATGGCCGAGCGGAAGCAAGTATCGACGCGCTCCATCTCCCTCGCGATCAGGCCGTAAGAGACGTTGGAGATGTCGGCGCAGCCGTAGTCGGGTAAGGTTGCCCCGAGGAAGCCGAGTTTGCCGAACTCTTTCATGATCTCTGGGTCGAAGAACTCGCGCCGATTCCAGTCGACTATAAGCGGGGCGAGTTCCCCTTGCGCAAAGTCGCGGGCGGCGTCCCGGATTTGGCGTTCATCCTCCGACAGCTGATCTTCCAGCAAGAGGGGGTCTTCCCAGGCAAAATCCACCATGTCTTCTCACTCCAGATAAAAAACTGTCCCGGAAACGCAGCGGCGTTGACCGGGACATCACATAAATTATACGGTGCGTGCCGGCCAACCGGATTAGTGGCCGATTGGCACCCGGGTCACGTCCCATCGGACGCAGCCGGGCAGCCAAGTCGTTTCTTAGTCTTCCATACGCTCCAAGACGACCGCGGTGCCCTGACCGACGCCGACGCAGAGGGTTGCCAGCGCGTACTTGCCGCCGGTCTTCTCGAGCTGACGGGCCGCCGTCAGGAAGATGCGGGGGCCGCTGGCACCGAGCGGGTGACCGAGGGCGATCGCGCCGCCATTCATGTTGACGCGGCTGTCGTCGAAGGACTGGCCGAGACCCTTGAGGCAGGATAGCACCTGGGCTGCGAAGGCTTCGTTGATCTCGATAACGTCCATGTCGTCCATCGACAGGCCGGCGCGCTCGAGGGCCTTCTGTGAGGCCGGGACCGGACCGATGCCCATGATGCGCGGTGGTACACCAGCGGACGCGGAAGACAGGATCTTCGCGATTGGCTTGATGCCGTGCTTCTCACCCATTGCGCGGCTGCCGATAAACATCGCGACCGCACCGTCGTTAACGCCGGATGCATTGCCGGCGGTTGTAACACCGTCCTGATTGAGAACACGCAACTTGGCGAGCATCTCCATTGTCGTTCCGGCGCGCGGGTGTTCGTCGACGTCAACGGTGACATCCGGCTGCTTGCGGGCGCCCGGGACGGTGATGGCCGTAATCTCGCCGTCGAAGAAACCGCCGTCCTTGCCGGCCTGGTATTTTTCTTGGCTGGACAGCGCGAAGGTATCGGCTTCATCGCGGCTGATCTGGTAGTCCTGCGCCAGATTATCCGCGGTCTGCGGCATAGCCCAGTCGCC
>MDTD01040105.1_pt1 | contig 18743 bp, 24 predicted proteins | sample 811221 | NCBI WGS metagenome assembly MDTD01 (sample SAMN05326646, study PRJNA326480) | marine metagenome | isolation source: seawater | place: Pacific Ocean: South West | collected 2011 | reverse complement strand
TCATAAATTGGAAATCCAGGCGTAGGATGAACTATTTCTGAACCAGGTTCACCAATCATTTGTATTGCAAAGTACATTGTTGGTTTTCCACCTGGCATTATCATAATTTTTTCAGGGTCTACATCTTTTTTGTAAAGACTTTTAATTTTTCTAGAAACAGCTTGCCTACATTCACTAATACCGTTTGCTAGCACATATCCATGATGTCCATCATCAATTGCTTTTTTTGCTGCATCCATAATATGTTGAGGTGTCTTAAAGTCAGGCTGACCTAAACCAAGATGAATCATTTCTTTACCTTGAGCTTCAAGTTTTTTAGCCTCTGCCAAAACACTAAAGGCTGTCTCAGTACCTAATCTTTCTAAATTTTTTGCTAATTTCATAAGTTTAATTTATAAAATAATAAATATTTTTGAAACTACTTTTTTGCATCACCTGTATGCAATTTTTGATTTATTAAGATCTGTTATTCTTTTACATCCAAGCAAAATCATGTCTCTTCTTATTTCTTCTTTCATTCTTTTAAGTATTTGTTCTACTCCCTTTTGCCCGCCAGCTCCTAATGCGAACAAGAAACCTTTTCCGAAACTACATGCTGTGGCACCAAGAGAAATAGCTTTTAAGATGTGTGTCCCTCTCCTAATTCCACCGTCTAATATTATTTCTAATTTTCCACCGACAGCATCAGCTATTGCAGGCAGCTGATCGAAAGGTGATCTTGATCCATCTAATTGTCTGCCTCCATGATTAGAAAGCATAATAGCAGAAGCTCCAATATCAACCGCTCGCTTAGCATCTTCAACGGACATGACACCCTTTAAAGCAAAAGGCCTACCCCATTTTTTTACAACGTACTCTGCATCTTTCCAGCTCATTGCCGGATCGTACTGCTCATTAATATAATCCATAACTCCTTTAGCAATACTTGAACCTTTTTTGGTCCAGTGAGAAACGTTGGCTAATTGAAATTTTTCGTGCGTTAAATAATTGAAAGCCCATTTAGGATGCGATGCAAAACTTAATAAACTTTTTACAGTAAGTTTAGGTGGAGTCGTGAAGCCCCATCTATGATCTCTTTCTCTGTTTCCAGCAACCACAGTGTCTACCGTCAGACACATTGCTTTAAAACCTGAACTTTTACATCTATCAATTAAATTATCAGTAAGACCTTGATCTTTGTGAATATAAAGCTGAAACATTTTTGGTCCACTAGAGATATTTGCAATTTCTTCAATGGATGATGTTGCCATAGTTGACATGCTATAAAAAGTCCCGAATTTTTCTGCAGCTCTGGCAGATGCTTTATCTCCATCGTGATGATAAAGTCTTTGCATAGCTGTTGGAGACAAAAAGAGCGGTATGTCAATTTTTTGTCCAAAAACTGTAGTGGAAAGATCCGGCTCTCCAACGCTCGCTAAAATATTAGGTACTAAGTCACATTTTAAAAAAGACTCGGTGTTTCTTTTAAGTGTTGTCTCATCGTCAGAGCCTCCATCTATATAATGAAAGATTGGTGCTGGAAGATTTTTTTTTGCTAGTTTTCTAAAATCTTCAAAATTATAACAATCATTTAAATTCATTGTTATTAAAAATTTTTAGAGAAAGTTATATGTTGATTATCAGTTCCTGGATTGGAGTTACCCCAATCATTATTAGAAATATGACTATAGCTGTAACTTAATTTTGAATTTTCAAAAATATCTATTCCTAATTTTATTTCACTCTTAAACTCTAAAGCGCTACCAAGATCTTTTCCGTCACCTTTTTCGTAAAATCCAGGTGTAAAGCTTGGTAAAATTTTTATAGGTCCAAGTCCGTACTGCCCTTCAACGCCCGTATATAAATATAGAGAACTATTGCCTGTGATAAAAGCACCGGATACGGGCTTAAATTTTCCTAAAAAAGTATCCCTAAATAAATCGGGATTTTTATGCTCAACACCAAACAAGGAAGTTTGATCGTCTCCCTCTTCATCGATTATATCGAAAGTTCCTGTGTAGAAAGATATATCCGCGTTTTTTTCTTCAGCACCCAATTGCGGGTTACAAATAATTAATAGGGTAGATATAAGTAAATAAAAGTGAATTTTCATTTTTTAAAAAATACAACTAAATGGCTAATATGTACAGTTAGCATTTTATGTTTTTTTTGACCTTTTTCTGATCAAATAAACAATAATTATACCGCCAAAAACTAGTGCTAGATAAGGAATTGCCCAGAGCATAAAATTTTTTGAATTAAAGGGGGGGTTATATAATATCCAGTCACCATATTTATTTGACAAAAAAGAATAAATCTCATCTTCAGTTTTTCCTTGATCAATCAAATCTTTTACAACCATCTTAAGAGTTAATGCAAAATCAGAATTCGAGTCCGCTATTGATTGACCTTGGCAAACTAAACATCTTAAATTTTTAAAAACTTTATTTTGATCAATAATTTCATCAGAATTAATTGATAAATTAAAATTAAACAAAATTATTATTAAATATATTTTTAATTTCATAAAGAACTAGCTATTTTTTCTATATCTTTAAAATCTTCAATAGATAGCGGTCCAATATATTTTTTTAATATAGTTAAATTTTCATCTATTAAAATGCTTTCAGGTATACCATAGATACCAAAATTAACAGACTGTTTTCCATGAACATCTTTTGTAAGATAATCATATGGATTACCCAAATCTTTTAAAAAATTTAAAGCACTATTCCTATTATCTTTAAAGTTTACCCCTAAAATTTTTATTCTATTTATCTTTTTTAGTTCTATTAAAATTGGATGCTCCGCTCGACATGGACCACACCATGATGCCCAAAAGTTAATCAAAGTAAGTTTATCTCTATCTAAATCTTCATTTGTAAAAAAATTATCGTTATTAAAGTTTTCTAATTTAATTTTATTTAATTTACTTCCGACTAAGTATTCCGTATTATAATTTGGACTACGATTAAGCGATAAATAGAATATTCCAAGAATAAAAATTATAAAGAATATTGTGATAAGTTTAATTACGTTTTTCATTTCTAAACAAACTTAAAAGACCTCCTAAAGATAACATTAGAACCGAAACCCAAATCCAAATCATTAGTGGTTTTTTTTGAAATTTTATGTTGTAATATTCAGATCGATCGATATTACTCATTGTCAAATAATAATCTCTGAAAAAATTAGTTTGAATAGATGCCTCATAAGTTAATGTTTGCGGATTATTGTATATTCTTATTTCAGGACTAAGCGTGCGTTCCTCGTTTTTTATTAAGTCATTTATTTTTAATTTTCCAACTACTGCTTTATAATTAGAATACTGATTTAATTTTAAATCTTGTAGAATAAATTGATAATTATCAATTTTTTTTGATTCTCCTAACTTTAAATTAAAATCTTTTTCTTCGGAAAAATTGTGGTTCAACCCAATGAAAAAAATTAAGAAACCAAAAGATAAATGTGAAGTTAGTCTCGCAAAATTTATATTAGTTTTTTGAAAAAAATCCATTAAAGATGAGATTATTAAAAATAGAGACGATATAATTATTAAATTAGATAAAATGCTATAACTTTTAAAAAAATAAACTATTCCAAAGTTTATTGCTATTGCCACAAAAAAAATTAGAAGAAAATTTTTAATATTTACAAATTTATTTTTAATCCACTTTACCTGAGGTCCAATAGACATAAAAATTAAAAATAGGACTACTAAAGGAATAATAACTGTATTATAGAACGGCGGTCCAACTGAAATTTTGTTATTAGTAAGCACGTCAGTAAAAATTGGATACAAAGTTCCAAGAAGAACTGTGATTAAATAAAACATCATGAACCAATTATTAACTAACACAAAAGTTTCTTTGCTGTTGGAATTTATTAGATTATTTTCTGGCTTATATTTTGTGAAAAGAAAATAGATAGAAGCCATTATCATCAAGCTTAAGAAAATTAAAATATAGACTCCCCTAGTTGGATCATTTGCAAATGTATGAACTGAATTTAGAACTCCAGACCTTACTAAAAAAGTGCCTGTTACGCTTAAGGTAAAAGTCAATAGACATAAAATAATTACCCAAAAATATAGTAAATTTCTTTTCTCCAAAACAATTAGGGAGTGCATTAAAGCTGTCATGGCAAACCATGGAAGAAGAGATGAATTTTCAACTGGGTCCCAAAACCAAAAACCGCCCCAACCTAACTCATAGTAGGCCCAAATAGATCCAACTAAAATACCTAATGTTTGAAAAATCCAAGAAATCAAAACCCAACTTTTAATTGATGTAGCAAAAGTTTTATTTGAATAATTAGTAATCATCGCAGACATTGCTGCAGAAAAATAAATAGATGAGCCAACAAATCCGATGTACAACAGCGGAGGATGAATTGCCAAAGCTGGATCTTGTAAAATTGGGTTCAGTCCTAGACCCTCTTTAGGCACAGGAGTAATTAGGCTAAAAGGATTAGAGTTAAATAAAATAAAAAAAAGAAAACCTAATATTAAAAAGTTTTGAATTATCAAAGTATATAACCTGTAATTTGTAGGATGTCGTTTGTTATAAATTAAAAATAAAAATGAAAAAATTATTAATATAATTACCCATAACAGCAAACTACCTTCATGATTTCCCCAAGTGCCTGATATTTTGTAAAACAGTGGTTTCAAGGAATGTGAATTTTGGTAAACCGCTAACAAGGAAAAATCAGATATTATAAAAGCAGCTATAAGAGTAAAAAAACAAATTAATATAGATGTGCTTTGTAATAAACTGATATGATAAATTTTTTTAAGTGTTGAATTTTCAAAATTATTTAAACACACGAAAGAATAATAAATAGCTAATGAGCTAAATATTATATTCAAAAATAATAGAAAATTACCTGTATTACTTAGCATCTTTTTTAATCAAACTTTTTAATTCAGGTGGCATATAATTTTCGTCGTGTTTAGCAAGAATTCTATCAGCAATAAAAAATTTTTTGTCTTGCAGCTTGCCCTCGGCTACCACACCTTTTCCTTCGGCAAATAGATTAGGTACTGTACCTTGAAAGCTCACTTTTATCTCATTCTTAAAATCTGTAATTACAAATTTAATTTCCTGATCGCTAATATTTAAGGTATTTTTCTTTACCATTCCACCAACCCTAAGCTTTTTATTAAAATCCAAATCTTGGCTAAATTTAACATCAGTTGGTGATTTGAAATATAAAATATTTTTGTTTAAAGAATTTAAAATTAAAAAAATAGAAATGACAGAAACAGTTAAAAAAACTGCTAAAAGAGAAGCTCTTTTTTTTACTTTTTTGTGAAGCATTAACTGCTTTTTAAATTGTCTTATTATAAGAAGATAAAACTTGTGAAGCTACTTTAGAATTCTTTAAAACTATATTTTTTTGTTCAGCGGATAGTTCTTCAATTTCACTTGCGAACTCTTTCTCATATTTTTTTAGTGTCTTGTAAGTCCTATAGTAAAGAACTACACAAGCGAAAAAAGTAATTACAAAAGAAGACCAAACAAATATGCCGTAGCCATTCATTAAAATTAAATCTTTTATCATAGTCGTTTTAAATTTTTTTTCTTTATTCTAATGATTTCTGTCTTATATTTCATCAGAAAAATTAGCGCACAATACAAAATCATCACAAAAAACATAAGTAATAGTGGCATCAACATTGAGGAATGAATTGTGCTCACACCAGTAATTTTTATACTTGCGGGTTGATGAAGAGTATTCCACCAATTAACAGAATATTTGATTATAGGTATATTAATAACGCCTAAAATTGCAATTAAACTCGAAATTTTATTTGCCATTGTCTCCTCTGAAATTAACTTATGTGACATTATGAAAATAAAATAAAATAAAGCTAAAACCACCATAGATGTAATTCTCGCATCCCATACCCAAAAAGTACCCCATGTAGGCTGACCCCAGATGGATCCAGTGATAATTGCAATACATGTAAACATTAAACCTATCGGTGCGATACTCTTAGTTATTAAATTTAAATTTTTTAATTTAAAAACAAAATTCAATAGTGAAAGAAAAGCTATACTTGTAAATGTTGCTAAACCAATCCAGGCTGCTGGTACATGAACGTACATAATTCTTACGCTATCTCCTTGTAAATAATCTGGTGGAGAAAATATTAGTGCAAAAGAAAGTGCTATTAGAAGCAAGGGAAAAAATATTGAGTTAATAAACTTTACCAGCTTTTCTATCCAAATAAATAAATTGCTATTAAAAAAAAAGTTAAACATAAAACTTAACTACTATAATATTTTTTTTTTGTGAAGTTCTTTTATGAGCCCAATTGAGAATGGGAGGGAGTAATATAAGAAGTTTATTCTCAATTAGGCTATAACATAAATAATATAGTTAAAGTCTGTGTTCTTGATTTGAGTAAATGTTGTTATATTTTAGGCGGTTTTTTAATTAGAAATTTTGAAGTAACTGGAGCCTTTTTTACCAGAAAAGATCTCCTCAATTAAAGGATGTTTTACCGGTTCTTTAGACTTGTCTAATAATAAATTTTGTTCAGAAACGTAGGCCTCATAAGTTACGTCGTTACTCTCAGCTAATAAATGATAAAAGGGCTGATCTTTTCTAGGCCTTACTTCCTTTGGTATGGATTGGTACCATTCCTCAGAATTATTAAATTCAAAGTCTACGTCATATATTACTCCTCTAAAATCAAAATGACGATGTTTAACGACTTCACCAATAGAAAATTTTGCATTATTACTAGTAGCCATTCCTAATAGTTAGTAATTTTTATATTAAAATCAATATCTAAATTGTTAAAATTTTATAATATGTTAGTCTTTATATTGTGAATAAGTCACTATTAAAATTTATAACTGACTTTGGGCCGTTATTAATTTTTTTTATTATCTATTACAAAAGTGATAACAATCTTAGGATCGCAATCCCTCCGTTAATTATCGCAACTCTTATAGCTGTAATAATAACTTATATAGTGGAAAGAAAGGTTCCCTATGTTCCGCTAATTGGAGGAATTATAATAACACTATTTGGTGGACTAACTTTATATTTTGATAATCCAGTTTTTATTTACATGAAACCTACAATAGTCAACTTAATATTTGCTTCAGTTTTAATTATCAGTAAGGTTTTTTTTCAAAAAAATTTTCTTAAATTTTTTCTACAAGCTGCATTTCACTTAAATGAGGATGGTTGGAGTAAACTAAATTTTAGATGGGCATATTTTTTTGTTTTTTTGGCAATACTAAATGAAGTTGTTTGGAGAACCCAACCAGAAACGACTTGGGTTAATTTTAAAGTTTGGGGTATTCTACCAATCACTTTTGTATTCACAGCTTTTCAAGTACCACTAATAAATAAACACAAAATATGAAAAATATATCGCTCATTATAAATAACGATTATAAAAAAAAAGAGAAAGAAAAATTTTTTATTAAAAAGGAACTAAAGTGTATTTTAAATCTTTATGCTAGAATGGTTTCTAATGGATCGTGGAAGGATTATTCTTTTTCTTCTGGTAACAAATAAATCTCATTTGATGTTTATCAGAGAGCATCGGAAAAACCTGTAATGAGAATTACGAAAAATTTGAAACCAATATATTTAAATGAGAGATATTTTATTAAAGATAGAAATGGTATGATATTAAATAAATCTGAAAATCTTAATCAATTAATTGATAAAATAAGTTGGAATAAATTAAAATTAATTAAATAGTTATCTTCTTTGACCAAAAAGTCTTAGAAGCATGATAAATAGATTTATAAAATCTAAGTACAGAGTTAGTGCACCCATTACTGCTTTCTTGCCAATCAGCTCTCCGCTATCACTAACTAGATACATGTTCTTAATTTTTTGAGTATCGTACGCTGTTAAGCCAACAAAAACCAGCACACCAATAATTGATATTACAAAATACATCATTGATGATTTCATAAAAATGTTTACTAAAGAGGCAATTATTATTCCGAAAAGACCCATCATTAGGAACGAGCCTAATTTAGTCAAATCTTTTTTGGTTGTGTAACCATAAATGCTCATTGCTCCAAAAGTTCCGGCAGTGATGAAAAAAACTCTTGTAATGCTTGCGCCAGTGTAAATTAAAAAAATGGATGAAAGTGAAGCCCCCATTAAAGCGGCGAACACCCAAAATGTAGTTTGGGCTTTTGCTGCTGACATCTTAGCTATACCAAAACTCATATAAAAAACTACACCTAATGGAGCTAACATAATTAACCATTTTAAACCCGATGCGTAAATAGTGTTCCCGAAATTGGTTAATCCAATTATTTGCCCTTCGGCAGATGTAACCACAGACAATTTAAAAAATAATAAAGCGATGAATCCAGTTAGCAATACACCTGAAGCCATGTAGTTATAAACCTTTAACATATAAGACCTGAGACCTTGATCTATAACTGCTTCGGACGCTAATGAACGAACTGTTGATTTTTGTTTATTTATTTCCATACATAAATATATAAGTTTTTTTAATTACTTTTCAATAGGCAAAAATTGACCTAAAAAACGATAATAATTATTGAAAATTTATGAGATTTAAAAAATTAGGTAACACAAACTTAGACGTTAGTTTAATCTGTCTAGGGACCATGACCTGGGGAACACAAAACTCTGAAAAAGAAGCCTTTGAGCAAATGGATTATTCTTCAAGTAAAGGAATTAACTTTTTTGATACAGCCGAGATATATTCTGTACCGCCTAATGCGGAATCATATGGTAAAACTGAAATTATGATCGGAAACTGGTTTGAAAAACGAAAAAATAGAGACAAAATAATTTTGGCTTCAAAAGTTGCTGGTCCAGGATGTAATTGGATAAGGGGCGGAGGAAATAATTTTAATGAGAAAAAAATTGGCGAAGCAATAGATGGAAGTCTAAAAAGATTAAAAACAGATTATATTGATTTATATCAGTTGCACTGGCCAGAGAGATCAACAAATTTTTTTGGAAAAAGAGACTTCTCTATAGATAAAAGTGAGGGAGACTGGCACAGTTTTGAAAGTATATTAAAAGCCTTAGAAAAATTTATTAAAAACGGTAAAATAAGATATGTAGGTTTATCTAATGAAACTCCGTATGGATTATCAAAATATATTGAATTATCTAAAAATAAAAATCTTCCAAGAATGATGTCAGTGCAAAATCCTTATAATTTAGTTAACAGAACTTATGAAATTGGCATGTCAGAAATTTCAATCAGAGAAAAATGCGGATTATTAGTTTACTACCCTTTAGCTGCAGGCGCGCTATCAGGAAAGTACAGAAATGGAAAAATGCCTAAAAATTCACGACAGGCCTTATTCAAAGGCTGGGAAAGACATTTAAATCCTTTAGCGATGAAAGCATATGATGAGTATTTCAAACTTGCAGAAGAGTATGATTTAACTATGGTTCAGCTTGCCCAGTCTTTTGTTAACTCCAGACCATTCGTAACAAGCAATATTATTGGTGCAACCACCATGGATCAATTAAAAGAAAATATTAATAGTATTGATATTGAATTGTCAGATGAAATTATTGATAAAATTAATAAAATTCATAATAATAATCCTAATCCATCTCCCTAATACAGACCATTGAAATAGATAATTTTTAGTATAAAAACAAAATATGCTTATTAAAAAAATTTTTATTTTATTTGTTTTTGTTTTATTTTCTTTTAATGCTTTCGCAGTAACACCTAGATCAACAGGAAAATATAAAAACTGGGAAAGCTTTATAGCTGAAACTGATAAAGGGAAAATATGTTTTGCGCAAAGTTTGCCTACTAAAAGAGCTCCTGCTGCGATAAAAAGAAATCAATCAAAATTATTTGTAACCTTTAGGCCTTCTGAAAATATTAAAGACGAAGTTAGTTTAACAAGCGGTCATGATTTCAAAACTTCTAGTGTAACTGCCTCCTCAGGAAAAAGGAGATATTCTTTTTTTTCCCAGAAGGAATTTGCATGGTTATTAGATGACCAAGAAGAAAAGAAATTCATTAAACTAATGAAAAGAGCTACTGACTTAATTGTTAAAGCTAGAACTACAAATGGTGCTGAAACAACAGATCATTATTCTATGATGGGATTTACCAAAGCATATAATACAGCAAAAAAAACTTGCAGCTAAATGAAAAAAATTGTTTTAGCCTATTCAGGCGGTTTAGATACATCTATCATTTTAAGATGGCTTCAAGAAAATTATAAAGCTGAAATAATAGCTTACACCTCGGATATTGGACAATTATTAAACAAAAAACAAATATTAAATAATGCTAAAAAACTTGGAGTAAAAAAAGTTATCATTGAAAACTTAAAAAATATTTTTGTTAAAGACTATGTTTTTCCAATGATTAGGGCCCATGCAGTTTATGAGGGAGTTTATTTATTGGGTACATCTATAGCAAGGCCTTTGATTGCGAAAAGGCAGATAGCTATTGCCAAAAAATTTAAAGCTTTTGCTGTGTCACACGGTGCAACAGGTAAAGGTAATGATCAAATAAGATTTGAGCTAGGTTATGCATATTTTGGTAGAGGTAAAATTAAAGTTATAGCTCCATGGAGGGAATGGAAACTTCAATCGAGGGCAGATTTAATCAAATATGCAAAAAAAAATAAAATTACGATCCCTAAAGATAAAAAAGGTGCGCCGCCTTTTTCAGTTGATGATAATATTTTCCATACATCAACAGAAGGAAAAGTTTTAGAAAATCCTAAAAATTCTGCTCCTGAATTTATATTCCAAAGAACTATTTCTCCTGAAAAAGCGCCTAATAAAAAAACTACAGTGAAAATAACTTTTAAAAATAGTGATCCTGTTGCGGTAAATGGAAAAAAATTAAGTCCTGAAAAAATTTTAGAGAAGTTGAATTATTTAGCTGGAAAGAATGGAATAGGCAGAGTTGATTTAGTTGAAAATAGATTTATTGGTATAAAATCAAGAGGAGTTTATGAAACTCCAGGTGGTACTTTACTTTACACTGCTCATAGGGCTATTGAGTCTGTAACACTAGACAGAAAAACCGTACACGACAAGGAAAAAGTAATGCCGCAGTATGCTGAGTTAGTTTATAATGGTTATTGGTTTTCGAAAAAAAGAATTAAACTCCAGAAAATAATAGATAAAAAAAGAAAGAAAGTCTCTGGTGATATTATTTTAAATTTATACAAAGGAAATATCACAATTATTTCAAGAAAGACTAAGAATAAAGCTTATTCAATGAAAAAAGTTTCATTTGAGGAAAATAAAACTTTTAATAAGAAAAAAGTTGAAAATTTCATTAAATTTCACTCTAAACAGTTAACCAAAGCATAAATTTTTGATAGATTATAAGTAAATGAACAATTCGATTCGAAATATTCAGTTAGTTGCAGTAGTAGTTGTGCTTATATCGACAATAATTGCTTTCTTTTTGGAAATGAAAGAGATGTACGATAATAGAGATATAACTTTGGCTGATCTACTTTTAATGTTTATTTACATTGAAGTAATTGGTCTTGTGAGATCTTATTGGGAAACACGGGCTGTTAGGATTACATACCCTTTGGTTATTGCTATAACAGCTCTAGCACGATTTATAATATTACAAGATAAAGAGAGCGATCCTGCAAATTTGATATATATTTCAGTCGCGATTTTAATTGTAGCTTTAGCAACGGTAATAATTAGATTTAGAAATAGTAGATATTTAAAAATAGATAAGGCTAAAGCTGGTGAGCTTTAAAACATTCTAAGGTATTTTTTAATAAACAAGCTATCGTCATCGGGCCAACTCCACCAGGCACAGGCGTAATTGCTTTGACAAAATCTTTTAATTCGGCAAAATCTACATCACCAACAATTTTTTCACCAACTTTGTTTATACCCACATCAATAACAATTGAATTATTTTTTACCCAATTTTTTTTAACTAAATTTGGATTTCCAACTGCTGCCACAATAATATCTCCTTTAATACACTCTTTTTCTAAATTTTTGGTTTTAGAGTGAACTATTGTTACAGTACAATTTTCCTTTAAAAGCAACTGGGCCATAGGTTTGCCATTTAAATTAGATCTTCCTATTATTACTGCATGTTTTCCTGAAAGGTTCGGTTCTATCTTTTTTATTAATAATAAGCATCCTAGTGGTGTGCACGGAACAATAGATTTGTAACCAGATGAGAGATTTCCAACATTAATAGGATTGAATCCATCTACATCTTTTGATGGATGGATCGCATTAATAATTTTTTCTTTATTGATTTGTTCAGGCAGAGGAAGTTGAACTAAAATCCCTGAAATATTTTTATTCCTATTTAATTCATCAATTTTTTTCAAAATCTCTTTTTCACTTACCGTTTTTGGATATCTTATAATTTCAGAATTTATTCCTACTTCTCTAGCGCTTTTTTCCTTATTTTTTACATAAATTTGGCTCGGGACATAATCTCCAATTAAAATAACTGTTAGACAAGGAGTCTTATTAGTCTTTGTTTTTATATCAGATATTTCTTTTTTTATTTTGCCACGTAAGATCTCTGCCTCTTTTTTTCCATCAATAATCATCTTAAAAATAATCCTGGTGCAAAAATTTCAAAAATTAAATTTCTAAAAAAGATTAAAGCTAAAATTAATATTACCGGGGAAATATCTATTGAGCCTAGGTTAGGTAAAAATCTTCTAATAAAATTTAATGGTGGTGCAGTTAATTTGTAAGAAATATCTAAAACAGAATAAACAAATCGATTGTTGGTATTCAGAACATTAAAAGCAACGAGCCAACTAAAAATTACATGTATTATAAGGACCCAAATATATAGATTGATTATGTTGTCCAATAATATTAAGACAGATTTCATTAATTCTTCTCCACATAAATTGATGTACTTGGAAAAGCAAAAGATGCTTTATTTTTTTCGACGATATTTTTAATCTCAATAGCAAGTATATCTTTCACCTTCATCCATTCTAAATAGTGTTTAGTTTTCGTAAAACAAATCAATTTTATATCTATTGAACTCGCAGCAAACTGATCAATTTTTACAGAAAGTATTGTATCACCAGATGTAGTGAAAAGTTCGCTATTTTTTATGTACTGTTCTATTTCTTTTTTTATATCCGCTAGTTGTTTGCTTGTTGTTCTGTATTCAAGTCCAATCAACCAATTAATTCTTCTGTTAGTAATTTGAGAATTATTTATCACTGCTTTCTCTGCAAATTGAAAATTGGGAATAGTTGCTAAAGATTTATCAAACCTTCTTACTACAGTTGATCTGAATCCGATTGACTCTACAGTACCCTCGATTACATCCTCAACATAGATCCAATCACCAACTTGAAATCTTCTCTCTACTAATACTAAAATTCCAGAAATAAGATTTTTAAATAAATCTTGCGCTCCTAAAGCAACTGCCACACCAAATAGTCCTAAACCTGCAATAATCGGACCAATTTTAATACCCCAAAGTTCTAAAACTGCTGCTACACCCAAAATAAAAATTAAAACTTTAATTGCTTTTATGATCCAATTTACTAAATCACGGGAAATTAAATCTCCAACAGATTTTATAACTACTGAAAGAGGTCCAATTATTTGGTGAAAAGTCCAAAAGATCAAAATAGTGATTAAGGAACGATTAACGGTTTCTAGAAACTCTGCGGCTTGAGTTTCTATCGTTAAATAACTTGTAGAAACAAAAAAACCTAAAACAATAGGGAAAAATTTTGCAGGACCATCCATTGAAAAAACTAATGAGTTGTCGAAATTATTCGTTGATTTAGAGACGTAATTTTCTAATCTTTTAATAACAAATTTTGAAAAAATTCCCCTTAGAAATAAAAAAAATAAAAATATTAATAAAGCGATGATAATTTCAGAAATATTTACTCCTGAAATTCCTTTACTCCAAACGTCAAAAAATAAATCTCTAAAATTTTCTAGTACTTTCATTTATTTATTCTTTAATTTTAATAGTTCTTCGCCAGCTTCAAAAACCTCTAATTTTTTCCAACCAGATTTTTTAAATACTTTAAGAACTTTTTCACTTATACACATAACTGTTGACTCTGTCATCACTCCTTTGAGTGAATATTTTTTTGCTAATTCAATAAAACTTTCAGCACTTCTTTTAGAATAAACAAGTATTATGTCAGGAGGATGATCATAAATGAGTTTATTAGTATTTTCGTTTAATTCTTTTATTTTTTCCGAAGTATAATTAATTATTTTTTCTACTAGAAAACCTTCATTTTTTAACTCTATATCAAGTTCTGAAGATATATTATCTCCACATATGTAAGCTAATGTTTTCTTTTTATCTAAATTTTCTGATTGAATAATTATATTTTTGAGAGCGTTTACAGTTCCTCCTGCTGAAATTGTATTATTATAACCTTGTTGTCGAACAATTTTTTCTGTGATTGATCCAACACAAAAACAAAGTTTATTTTTGTCTACCTTAAGTAACTTAAGGCATCTGATCGCGTTTGTGCTCGTAAAAATAAATGCATCATACTCTTCAGGGTTAATTGGTTTAACTTTTGCCGGTAAAATTTTTAAAGTAGGCATATGAATAATTTTATGACCAAGAGAAAATAATTTTCCCATTAGATCCTCAGCATCTATTAATGGTCTAGTAATTAAAATATTCATTTTTTTTTAAATTTTTCTCCTGCCAGATCAAGTAATTTTTCTCCGACACTTTTTCCTATTAAAGAAGCATCAACGTCTGAACCTGAAAACTCATATTCAAAACTTTCTTCTCCATCATCTGAAAATAGTTGGCCTTTTAGTTTTAACTCATTATTATTTATTTCTGCTAAACCCCCAACAGCGGTATTACAATCGCCTCCTATCGTTTGTAGCATTTTTCTTTCAGCTATTGCACAAAGACTTGTATTGTAATCATTAATTTCCTTTAACAAATTTTTAATTTTATCATTTTTTCTACATTGAACTGCAATTATTCCTTGACCTACTGCTGGTAAAATTTTGTTGGTATTAAAAATAAAACCAATACTGTCATTTAAATTTAAAGTTTTAACCCCAGCCGCCGCTAGAATAATCCCGTCAAGATTATTTTCATTCATTTTGTCAATTCTTGTATCGATGTTGCCTCGAATATTAACTACTTTTATTTTTTTGTTGATCTTTTTTAATTGAAGCTCCCTTCTTCTAGAACTCGAGCCAATCTTTATTTGATCTTTTAGATCTGAAATATCTTTAATTTTTTTACTAATAATTACATCGCGAAAGTCATTCCTCTTGATATAAGCTCCAATTATAAGTTCGTTATTTTCTATTGACTCCATGTCTTTTAGTGAATGAATAGCAATATCTATTTTTTTATTCAGAAGGCATTCCTCGATCTCTTTGCAAAATAGATTTTTTCCTCCTATTTCAGAAATTTTTTCACTTAAATTTACATCCCCTGTGGTCTTAATTACTTTAAAATCAATATTTTCTAATTTTAAATCTCTATTATTTCTAATAAGCAGATTTTTAACTTTTTCTACATAAGCTTTAGAAAGTTTACTGCCACGAGCTCCGATTGTAATTTTAGTCATAAATTGATTATATATTTGATAGATCTAATTTATACTAATTTAATTTAAATGGAGAGATGACAAAAAAGATTACATTTTTAGGAATAGAAACAAGCTGCGATGAAACTGCTGCCGCTGTAATTAGAGAAAATGACAAAGGAACTGCTGACATTTTATCAAATATCGTATCCAGTCAAATTTCAAAACATAAAAAATTTGGAGGAGTAGTTCCAGAATTAGCTGCTAGAGCACACATAGAAAATATTGATTATGTAATAAACTCTGCTCTAAAAGAAAGTAAAGTTTCTTTAAGTGAAATAGATGGTGTCGCGGCAACTGCCGGACCTGGATTAGTCGTTTGTTTAACAGTTGGTCTTAATATTGGAAAATCGATAGCTACTTTTTCTGATAAACCTTTTGTTGGTGTAAATCATTTAGAAGGTCATGCTTTAAGTCCAGGTTTGGAAACTGATATTAAGTTTCCATATTTACTTCTGTTAATTTCTGGTGGTCACACACAATTTTTAATTGTCAAAAATGTGAATCAATATGAACAGCTAGGAACAACTATTGACGACGCACTTGGTGAAGCATTCGATAAGACTGCTAAGATGCTAGATCTTGGGTATCCTGGTGGACCAAACGTAGAAAAGTATTCAGTTTTAGGAGATAAAAATTTTTTTAAACTTCCTGAGCCAATAATTAACAAAGCAGGGTGCAATTTATCATTTGCTGGCCTTAAAACCGCAGTTCTTAGAGAGTCAAAAAAAATAAATGGTAATGAAAAGATGAAATATAATTTAGCAGCCTCATTCCAAAATACAATTAATAAGATTCTTTATAAAAAGACAAAAGTTGCTATAGAAATGTTTAAAGAAAAAACTAAAAATAAAGATGTTAAATTAGTTGTAGCTGGTGGAGTTGCTGCAAATAAGTCAATAAGGAAAAATTTAAATAGCTTATCAGAAGAAATCAAATTTAAAAGCATATATCCCGATGTGAAATTTTGTGGAGATAACGGTGCAATGATCGCGTGGGCGGGTATCAAACGATTTAAGAATAATTTATTAACCGATATTAACATTCAACCTAAATCGAGATGGCCATTAGATAAATCAGCACCATTTATGAAAGGGCCAGGTCTAAAATTATAATGCAATATTGGTTGTTGAAATCTGAGCCAGACGTGTGGTCAATAGATCAACAAAAAAAGGCTGGCTCAAAAGGTGCAGTGTGGGACGGAGTTAGAAATTACCAAGCAGCTAATAATCTAAAGAAAATGAAACTTGGCGACTTATGTTTTTTTTACCACTCAAATATAGGAAAGGAAATTGTAGGGATAGTTAAAGTAATCAAAACGGCATTTATCGATAAAACAGACAAAAAAAAGCGATTTGTAGCCGTTCAAGTTAGGTTTGAAAAAAAATTGGAAAATCCAGTATCTCTTGAAAAAATTAAAAAAAATGAGAAAATTTCACATTTACCACTAATAAAACAAAGCAGGTTATCAGTAATGCCAATAGATTATAAAAGCTGGAAAATTATTTATAACATGGGTAAAGTGTAAAAAACTGAGAGGTATTTGTGGCTAAAAAGAAAAGAAGAAAAAAGAAAAAAATAAAAAAGAATAAAAAAACTAGAAAAATAAAGAAGTCTAGAAAATCAGTTAAAAAAACTGCAAAATCAAGAAAAAGAAAAAAGTCTGCAAAAAAAAGTAAAAAAATTAGAAGAATTAATTTTAAAGCCCCAACTTACTCAAAAGACGGTGAAGGTAACTCTTTAATTAAAGTTTCTGATAGCTGGGCAAATCACGCCTATGTAAATGAGTCAAAGTATAAAAAGAAGTATAAGCTTTCTATTAAAGAGAATGACAAATTTTGGGCTAAAGAGGGGAAGAGGATTTCTTGGATTAAAAAATATACAAAAATCAAAGATGTAAAATACAGTAAAGAAGAGGTAAAAATAAAATGGTTTTACGATGGAACTTTAAATGCATCTGTAAACTGTATTGACAGACATCTCAAAAAAAATCCTAGTAAGACAGCAATTATTTGGGTCGGAGATGATCCAGCTGATACAAAAAAAATATCATATAAAGAATTGCATCAAAATGTTTGTAAAGCTGCTAATGGACTAAAGAATTTAGGTATTCAAAAAGGAGATAGAGTAACAATTTATCTCACGATGATACCTGAATTAGCTTATATTATGCTTGCGTGTGCAAGAATAGGTGCAGTTCACTCAATTATTTTTGGTGGTTTTTCTCCTGACTCAATAGCTACTAGGATAACAGATTGTGAGTCTGAGTATTTAATTACTGCTGATGAAGGTGTAAGAGGAGGTAAAATAATACCATTAAAAAAGATTGCAGATGAGGCTTTAGATCAATGCCCTAGTGTAAAAAAATGTGTGGTAGTTGAGAGAACAGGCAATCAAGTTGATTGGAATAATGAGAGAGATGTTTCCTATAAAGATTTAATTTCCTCAGTGCCTTCAAAATGTGATCCTGAAGAAATGAGTGCTGAAGACCCTTTGTTTATTCTTTATACTTCTGGATCAACTGGAAAACCCAAAGGCGTGCTACACACAACAGGAGGTTATATGGTTTACGCTTCAATGACTCACCAGTACATTTTCGATTACAAAGCTAATGATATTTATTGGTGTACTGCTGATATAGGGTGGGTAACTGGACATAGTTATATAATTTACGGTCCCTTGGCTAACGGTGCAACAACTATAATGTTTGAGGGAGTCCCAAATTATCCTGATAGTTCTCGTTGGTGGCAAATTGTTGATAAGCATAAAGTTAATATTTTTTACACAGCTCCTACAGCAATTAGAGCTTTAATGAGAGAGGGTGATGGACCAGTTAAAAAAACAAGCAGAAAAACATTAAAACTATTAGGGACAGTAGGTGAGCCGATAAATCCAGAAGCGTGGATGTGGTATTATAAAACTGTAGGCGACTCTAGATGTCCAATAGTTGATACATGGTGGCAAACGGAAACAGGAGGAATTTTAATTGCTCCTCAACCTGGTGCAATAGATTTAAAGCCTGGATCTGCAACAAAACCATTTTATGGGATTAAACCTGTATTGGTTGATAAAGACGGTAAAATAATAAAAGGCGAAGGTAAGGGGAGACTATGTATGGCTACATCTTGGCCAGGACAGATGAGAACAGTTTATGGTGATCATCAAAGATTTATAGACACTTAT
>MDTD01054036.1_pt1 | contig 18746 bp, 18 predicted proteins | sample 811221 | NCBI WGS metagenome assembly MDTD01 (sample SAMN05326646, study PRJNA326480) | marine metagenome | isolation source: seawater | place: Pacific Ocean: South West | collected 2011 | reverse complement strand
GTACCATCGGCGCTGAAAGGCTTGACTTCCGAGTTCGGAATGGGATCGGGTATTACACTCTCGCAATAACCACCAGGCATGGAACTTATAATTAATTTTTTAAAATTGTCAAAGAGTAATTAAAATAGTTTATTTGTTACTATTTCTTGTGTTTAAACTCCATAATAGAAAACCTACTGGAAAATAATAGACAATAGCAACCCAATTATTGAGGAAATTTCCTGTTGGAACCAAAGGCCATAAGGATATTAAAATTGCCGATAAAAGACAAATTTCAAAATCATTAAAAAGATATTTATTTTTCGTAATTACTCCTAGTAGATGTTTTAAAGATATTACAATAAAAAAAATGAAAATAGATATCCCAAAAATAAAACCAACTAAACCTGTTTCTGATAAAAGTTGTACATATGTATTATGAGGATGAGTTGTGCAGGAACGATCATTTATTTTATACTTATCATCATTGCAGAAATTTCTAAAATTTCTTACTCCAATACCTAGAATTTTATTATCTAAAAACATTTTAAATGCAGATCTATAATGACTTTCATGTACAACTGAAAAAACATATTTTTTTTCACTATTCAGACCCATTTGAGAAATAGTCTCATCTACTATTCTATTCTTTGCTGCATTATCAAAATTACTAATTAAAAATATAAGAACAATAGATGCTATAAACGAAAATAATCTTATTTTTTTAAAATCTTTTATCATGATAATTATGTAAATTGCAGCCAAAGTATTAAAAAAGAAAGAGGCTCTCTCTCCACTTAAAAAAATTAAAACTTCAATAGATACAAAAATAATTGATAATAATATCAAAATACCTTTCTTTTCTTTATATAGATAGAATGTAATTCCTAAAAAAATTGGGAATAATCTACTTAAATAACTTCCCATAATTAGTTCTGTTCCAAATAAACTACTTATCCGTCTACTTCCTTCGACTTCAATTCCTGTAACAAAACTAACTTTGTTAAAATATTGGTAAAAACCATCAAAGATCAGTAATAAAAAGCAAATCAAAAATGTTATAAAAAGCCATTTGATTATGTCTTTTCTTTTTTCTAAGAAATAAAACACTCCTAAAGAAAAAAGACCAAACCTTAAATAACCTAAAGAAGAACGTAAAGAATGGATATCAAAATAATTAATTAAACTATTAATAAAAAGATAAAGTGAAAAAATGACAAATATAAGAATGAACTTATTTTTTAAAAATTGGTATTCTTTATTTAATACAATATTTATTAAAAAAAATATGCCTATTAAAAGTATGCTTAAATCACTTAAAAAAGGACCTGAAATTAAAAATAGCGGTAAAAGTGCAATTAAATATGAGGGAAAACTTACTAATATTCTTTCTTGTGTAATTGTCATTTAATTTAATAAAAAAAGATAAATTTAATAACTTTTTGTAAATTTTTTTGTATTTTCGCCAGAGATTATTTGATTATAAATCCAGTCATAAGTTGTGTTCAAACCATCATATAGTTTGATACTTGGGCTCCATTTAAAATCGTTAAATATTTTTGTGTTATCACTTGATCTACCTCTTACGCCTTTTGGTTTGTCTAATTGATAATTTCTTTGAACTTTATATTTTGCTATGTCCTCTATTATATCTATCATTTGATTTATAGAAACCTGTTCGTCACTTCCCAAGTTATAAACATCTCTGTTATTTGAATTAAATACCATTTTTGTTCCCTCAATGCAGTCGTCTATATACATAAAACTTCTTGTTTGATTTCCATCACCCCAAACATCAATTGTGTTTTTTTTGTTTAATTTAGCATCTGCAATTTTTCTACAAATAGCTGCTGGTGCCTTTTCTCTCCCTCCATCATATGTGCCTTCAGGTCCATAAACATTATGATATCGAAGAACTCTTGTTTCTAAACCAAAATCTTCGGTAAAGTGTCTGCACATTCTTTCGCTAAATAATTTTTCCCATCCATATCCATCTTCTGGATCTGCCGGATAAGCATCATCTTCTTTTAGCCCTGGAACAAAGGTTTCTTTTTGTTTTGACGAGTTGTAAACACATGCACTAGACGAAAAAAAATATCTTTTCACGGAGTTTTTTAAACATGCTCTTAAAAAATTAGTATTTATTAAAACAGACAACATACATTCTGCCTTGTTGTTTTCAATAAATCCCATTCCACCCATATTACAAGCCATATTATAAATATAATCGACACCAGCACTTACTTTTAAACAATTTTCATATTCTTTTAGATCTAGGGAATAATTTTTACATTTTTCAAAACTTTGAAACCATAACTCAGTAGGTTTTAAATCAGCACAAACTAAATCATGACCCTCATTTAAAAGATTTTTAACTAAATGTCCTCCTATAAAACCGCCAGCACCTGCAACTAAAATTTTCATAACAACCTTTTAATCTAAATTTATATTAAGACAAGCTAAAAACATTTATTTTATTTAATATTTAATACTTACAATTTGTTCAAAAAGTTAATAAAGATTTTAAATAAAGTTAAAATAATTATGATGAATATCTCATTAAATGAAAAAAAAATTGATCAAAATTAATTCCTCAAATAAATATAAAAATCTGTTATTGCTTCTTAAAAATTCTGCTCTATTAACAATGCCATCAATAATTGGAATTTTATTAGCACTAATTGCTATACCTATTCATTTACAATTTAATGGAAAAGTAGATTATGGAAACTATATTTTTTTTCATTTTATAATTTTTTTTGGTCTATTATTAAATTTCGGTATTAATAAAATTGTTACGATTGAGATAGCAAAAAATAGATATATTTCAAAAATTATTAAACAAAGTATTTATATATCGACTTATTTATCTGCAATAATTTTTGCTGTAGGGATAATTTTGAGTTATCTCTCAAAAAATTTTTATTACTTTTCTACTATAACGTTTGGATTATGTATTACTGTCTTATATTTAACTTTAGATGGAATTTTACAAGGTTTAAAGAAATTCAAATCTTTATCGATGTCAAACTTCATATTTTATACTATTTCTTTAAATATACCTTCAATCTCACTAATATATCAAAACAATTCTTTTGAAAAACTTATTTGGTTTTCGATAATTATAAAATTATTTGCTGTATTAATTTGTATTAATATTTTGAAGGGCTACCTTAAAGAAAATATTCTTTCAAATTATAACTTTTTTAATAAATTAAAAAAATACTCTAAATGGTATTTACTTTTTAATCTTAACATTCAAGTATTTGATATTTTAGATAAATATTTAATTAAAATATTTATAGGACCTGCGGCTTTAGCTATTTATAGTATTCCATATCAACTTGCAGGCAAAATTACAACTTTTTCAAAAAGTATCTCTGCTGTATTGCTGCCAGAAATATCATTTGGAAATCAAAAAGATAAAATTAACTTTAATGAATCAATAAACTTTTATATATTAATTGTACCAATTTTATTGCTTCTAATTTTTCCAATATTAGAGAACTTTTTATTTATTTGGCTAAGAGATCAATTTTCTGAAAAAATTTTAGATCTAACAAAAATTTTTATTATAATTGCATGGCTATCAGGTATATCTCATATATTAATTACATACTTTGAAGGAAAAAAAAAAATAAAATATAATACACTTTTAGAGCTTTATCTAATTATTCCTTTTTTGATTTTTTTGTTAATTGTGTTGTTTAAATATGAAAATTTAATCTATATATCAGCTGTTCTGTTTGCTAAAGAAATAATTCTTTTATTATTTAGATCACAAAAAATAAAAAGAAAAATAAATAATCTTATTACAATGTATTTTATAATTTTTATGGTTACTATAAACCTTATAATTAGTCTAAAATTCGATAAATATTTCTTATATTCGTATTTAACTTTACTTATATATAGTGCGGTACTTTTCTTTAAAGAATACAACAATAAAAAAATTAATTAGTATTATAATGAAAAAACTTAATCTCAGTATTGTAATTCCTACAAGGAATAGATCAAATATGTTACTCAAAACTATAAAAGTATTAGAAAGAAATAGTTTTTTTTTTAAAGAAATTATAATTGTAGATTCTTCAAATAAGTTTCACAAATCAAAAATTATTGCTTTTATAAAATTAAATAAAATTAATATTAAAATGTTTAACTCTAAACCCTCAATATCATTACAAAGAAATATAGGACTTAATAAGGTAGTTAAGAGCAGAAAATACGTAATGTTTTTAGATGATGATCTAATATTTAGCAAAAATGCTTTTAAAAAAATGTATAAATTTGTAAATAAAAATGACGATCTTACTGGTATTGGTTTCAATTTAAATATTAAAAAAATCAATTCTTTTATTGAATTTTTTAAAAAAAATAATTTAACAAAAATTTTAGGTATTTATGATACTAAAATGGGAATAGTAACACCTTCGGGTTGGCAAACTAAGGCAATAAATTTAAAAAAAGATTTAGAGGTAGAGTGGATACCTACTCAAGCAGTAATTTATAAGATTAAAAAACTTGATAATTTAAAATTTGATACAGCTTATGGAAAATACAGTTATCTTGAGGATTTAGATTTTAGCTATTCATTATCTCGCAAGGGTAAACTAAAGATTTGTTCATCTGCTAATTATACTAGTGAAAATATAGTAAACAGAAATGATTATAGTTTTGGTATAAAAGAAATCGAAAATAGATATCATTTTATTAATAAGTTTAATTTTAATAAAAAATATTTTTTTTTAGGTTTTGTTTTTTCTTTAATAAAGAATTTTTTTATTTTACTTACTTTTAAACCAAATTTTTTTTTAAGAATTATCGGAAATTTTTATGCTATTTTAAAAATTTTGTTGGGATTTAAAAATAACAATTTAAAATAATGAAAATTAAATTATGATTAAATTTTTCTTAAGACAAATCAGTATTAATTTGTCATTTTTTTATAGAAAAAAATTTAAATTTAATAAAAAACACCATCTTTTAATAGAAAAATATATTACACAAAAAGCAAAAAACCTTTATTTAAAAAATCCAAGATTATCAGTTCATAGAAAACTTTCCTATGAAATACTGAATGTTATAAAAAAAAAAAAATTAAATAATTTTTTAAGAAACTCTTTTATTCAAAATATTTTTTTTATTCATAATAGGATATTTATTTATTTCGAATTACAAGAATTAAGAAATGATAAAAATTGGAATATATGGAAAAAATTAATTAGAGATAACCCAATAGGCAATCCAGTCTGGTATTTTCTTTATCCAGAAAGTACAGGGAATAGAATTAGACAAGTTTATATAATAAAAAAATTTCTAGATCTTAATACCAAAGTTAAACTTAAAAAAATTAAAAAAATAGTTGAAATAGGTGGGGGTTATGGATGCATGGCAGATATTTTTATTAAAATAAACAAAAAAGTTAATTATACAATATATGATATGTATGAAGTAAATTTGCTTCAATATTATTATTTAAAAATGAATAATCATAAACCAAAATTTAATATAAAAAAAAATAAAATTAATTTAACAAATAAATTAAATCAGTTGTATAAAAATAATTCTTTAGTAATTGCAAATTGGTCATTATCAGAATTTCCTTTAAAGTTTAGAAAAAAATTTATTTCTACGATTAAAAATTCAAAATATACAATTATATCTTTCCAAAAAAATTTTGAGAAAATTGATAATTATAATTTTTTTATGAAACAAATAAGAAGATTGGGTTCAAAATATCTAACAAAAATTGATACATTTGATCATTATAACAAATCATTTTTAAATACAAATAAACACTATATTTTAACAATACGTAAAAAATGAAAACACTTTTTAATTTATTCAAAAAAAAATTAATTAAAAAAAAAGTATTATCAAATGTCTTATTTTAAAATAGTTGATTTAGAATTTTTAATAATTTTTTGTATTATATTTTTTTTAAATATTTTAATTATAAATTATAGATACAAAATTGCTAAATTCTTTAAAATTATTGATTTACCAAACGAAAGGAAGATACACAAAGCGCCTACGCCATTAACTGGAGGCATAGGTTTTTTTTTAACATTACTAATTTTAGTAATTTATAATTTTGTAAATAATCAAATAAATATAGAAAAATTTATTTCACTAATTTGTATATATAGTCTATTTTTTTTCATAGGTTTTTTTGACGATATAAAGACACTTTCAGCAAAGCTAAGATCATTTTTAATAATATTTTCATTATCATTATTAATCATATTTGATCCTGAATTTATTCTCTATAATCTTAATTTTAAGTCTTTAAATTCTATCTATAATCTTAACTATCTTTCATCTTTTTTGTTCACAATTTTCTGTATTTTTGCTTTATACAATGCCCTAAACTTTATTGATGGTTATAATGGATCTGCTACCTCAGTAATTTTATTTTGGTCTATTTATTTATTAATAAAAAATCCAAATATAGTTTATTTAACTATTATTTTAATTTCTCTCTTAATTTTTTTGTATAACATATCTGGTAAATTATTTTTGGGAAACTCGGGTATAAGTCTGATTTCTATTTTTTTTGCACTATCAGTTATTGTTGAACATAATAATAGTATGATTTATGCTGATGAAATTCTTTTAATATTGTTATTTCCAGGTCTAGACATGATAAGAGTTACAGCACAAAGGTTGTTAAACAAAAAAAAGATTTATAATCCAGATAAAACTCATTTTCATCACTACTTAATCTCTTCAAACTCAAAGTATGTTTGGCAAATAATTCTAATATTAACAATGTTTCCAATAATTTTATTTAGTTTTATTGAAAATATATTTTTTGTTTTGTTTCTATCTGTAATTATCTACATTTTTATATTTGCCTATATTAAAAAAAATTATTCTTAATGAAAAAAATATTTTATTGGAGTAATGATATTCAAGAAAATTCAGGAGAAGGAATTTTAGCTAGAAATTTTTTAAAATTACTTAAAAATAAATATAAAAATTACAAATATATAAATTTAAATGAATTTAAGAAAAAAAATAATTATTTATATAATTATTTACTTCCATTTTGGGGAATAATAAAAATTTGGAAATATCATCTCAAAGGAAATGTGACTAGTTACGTAAACTATCTACCAATTTGGAACTTTTTTATTTTTTTACTTTTGCCTAAGGATACAATACTCGGTCCAATAACTGGAACTACTACTAAAAAAAATTTACTATATAAATTTCTTGTTCATATTGGAATTGTTGTTTTAAAAATAAAAAAAAAAAAATTACTTTTTTCTCATGATCAGTTTAAAAAATATTTCAAAAGTAAGAAAAAATATTTTTTTAATTTTTTATTTTACAGGTTTAAAATCGATTATAATAGAACTAAAAAAAAATTTGACCTTGTTTTCTATTTTAAAAAAAATAGAAATAAAGGAAATTATTTTTTGATTAATTTAATTGAAAAAATATCTTACAAATATAAAATTGCTGTAATCGGTGATAATTACACAAAATTTAATAATAATATAAATATTAAAAGTTTTGGAACTGTGAATAGAAAAAGGGCACATAAAATTATAAGTAAATCAAAATTTGCACTTTCTTCAAAAGAAAATCACTACAGTTTTTTCGCCTTGGACTGCTTATCAAAAGGATTAGGTGTTTTTTATAATAAAGATTTAAAACTAAATAGTAGCCTTAGAACTAATATGCTACTTCCTATAGATTTTGATAATTTAAAAAAATCAACTAAAATTTTAAATAAATCTCTTTCTAAACAAAAACAAAAAAAAATTTTTAATTTTGAAACTATCAATTTTAATAGATACTTAAATAATGATTAATTTTAAAAAATTTAATCTCCATCAAATTTGAATTATTTAAATTTTATTTCAGAGACTTTTTTAATGCAATACTATCTAAAAACATATAAATAAAAATTATATAAATTAAACAATGTCTGTAACTTTAGGTCTAAATTTTAATCACGCTGACTCCTCAGCATGTTTATTTATCGATAATAATTTAAAATTTGCAATAGAAGAGGAGCGAATTAATAGAACAAAACACTGGGCAGGTATACCATTTGAATCCATATACCACTGTTTAAATGAAAATAAATTAAGTTTTGATGATGTATTAAATATAACTGTAAATACAAATCCCAAATCTAACCTAAACCAAAAAATAATATTTTTTTTAAAAAATTATTTATTTGGTATAAAAAAATCTGAAATTTTTGACAGGGTAAAAAATAAATATTTTATAAAAAAAGATTTAATTGATTTTTTTCAAAGAAAAAATAAAAATTTGTTAAAAATTCATTATATTGACCATCATATTTCTCATATTTCTAGTGCGTATTATGCTTCTAACTTTGATAACGCTATAGGTCTTTCAATAGATGGTTTTGGAGATTTTTGCAGTTTATTAATCTCAGAATGTAAAGGTGGCAATATCAAGCCGCTTGAGAAATTATATTTTCCTAACTCAATAGGATTAATCTATGAGGCTTTTACACAATTTATTGGATTTAAAAAATATGGTGAAGAATATAAGGTAATGGGTTTATCTTGCTTGGGGGTACCAAAATATAAAGAAACTATTAAAAAAAATTTATTTATCGATTTTGAAAAATTAAAATTAAATCTAAATTATTTCAATCATCATAAAAAAAATTATTTATATAATTTTTCTGGTGAACCAAATCAATCAGAAATATTTGATAGAAAAATTTTTGATTTATTTAAATATGAAATTAATTCAAAATCTTTTAAAGAAGATATAGCATCATCTATTCAAAGTATTTTTGAAGACTTATTAGAATCAATATTAATTAAATGTCATAAAAAAAAGTTTTCAAAAAACTTGGTTTATGCTGGAGGTTGTGCGTTAAACTCGTTAGCCAATAAAAAAATTTTCGAAAAAAATTATTTTGAGAAGGTTTTTATTCCTTATGCACCTGGAGATGGAGGTGGAAGTATAGGTTCATCATTATTTTTTTTATCCAAAAAAAATAACGCATTTGATAATGATAATTTGCAAAATCCTTACCTGGGTAATTATTATACTAACGACTCAATTAAAAAAATAATTAATGAAAAAAAATTAGATCAAATTTACAATGTTAAGTATTTTGAAAATAAGATAGATTTATATAAGATTATAGCAAAGCAAATTAAAGAAAATAAAATTATTGGATTTTTTAATGGAAGAATGGAATTTGGAGCAAGAGCATTAGGAAACAGATCTATATTAGCCAACCCTAATTCTCCTAACATAAAAGATATTATTAATGAAAAAATTAAAAGAAGAGAAAATTTCAGACCCTTTGCACCATCAATATTAATTGATCAAAAAGCTAAATGGTTTAACAACAACAGGGCTAATCCATACATGTCCTCTGTAGAAGATATCTCTATTAATATGAAAACTCAAATACCTGCAGTCACACATTTTGATGGAACAGGTAGAGTCCAAACTGTATCAAAAAAATATAATTTTGACTTTTATAATTTAATTAATGAGTTTTTTAAAATATCAAATATTCCAATTTTATTAAACACCTCTTTTAATGAAAATGAACCAATTGTTATGACACCACAGAATGCAATAGATTGTTTTGAAAGAACCAAAATGGATACTTTAGTTTTAGAAAATTATTTAGTGTCAAGATAAAATAATATTTAATTTAAATTAATTTATTATTGTCATAATTATAAGTTAGTTTTTAATAATAAAATATTTTATTTTCTTCTGTATAATTTCTTTCTAATTATTTTGTCCAAAAGAATTTTATCTCTCAAAGTATCCATGCACATCCAAAAACTTTTATGTTTATATGCATTAAGATTTTTTTTTTTTTAAAAGTTTTTGCACTGGTTCTCTTTCAAACATTTCGTTTTTTTTGCCCAAATATTTGAATATTTCATAACTTAAAACAAAAAAACCTCCGTTTATCCAACCCTGATTTAATTGAGGTTTCTCATTAAATGCATTTACTTTCGTGCCACTTATTTTCAATTCTCCAAATCTAGCTGGTGGTCTTACTGCTGTAAGAGTACATATCTTTTTATTTTTTTTGTGAAAGTTTAATAATTTTGCAATATCAATATCAGAAACACCATCGCCATAAGTCATAAAAAAAAAACTTTCTTTTTTTAGATACTTTTTCAATTTAAATATTCTTTTGCCAGTTAATGTATTTATGCCAGTGTTAATAACTTTTACATTTGGATATTTCTGTTTATTTTTATCAAAATATTTTTTTAGTAAATTAAATTTATATCCTCCAGCTATTAATATTTCTGATATTCCAAACTTTAAATAATGATCAATAATGAAGGTTATAATCGGACGACCATTAATTTTTACCATTGGTTTAGGTATCTTAGTTGTGTATTCTGCCAATCGAGTTCCTTTACCTCCTGCTAATATGATTGCTTTCATTTTATGATTTCATCTATAATATTTATTATGATTGCTTTGTTTTTAGAATTACATTTAAAGCTATAAAAAACTTTTTTTGGTATAAAAATACCATATAAATTTTTTTTGGAGTTTATTAATATTTTTTTTATTTTTCCATTTATCTGATTTTTAAAAGAAAATTCAACGCTTCCAGTTACAACTGTTAAATATTGATTTCTTGAATTATGAAATTTCCATCCCTTAAATTTATTGGGTTTTACCTCGGAAAAATAAATTTCTCCAATTTTATTTAATGGCAATTCTTTATAGTTGGCAAATTTTATAATTTTTCCTTTTGGATTTTTAATTACTTTTATTTTCTTTTTTTTAATCACAAAGATTGCACATTTAAAAATTCTTTAATTTGTTTTTCAGTTATTTTTTCATATTCTTGTTTGTTATTAAGAACAGCTTTATACCAATCTACTGTAAATTTAATGCTATCATTTATTGAGAGTCTTGGTGTCCATTTTAAAATTTTTTTTGCTTTATCTATATTTAGTTGTAAATTTTCTTGTTCATAATATTTGTTAATTTTATTAGCTTTGTATTTTCCAGAACCCCAAAAATTAATTATTTTTTTTATAACCTCCTCAACACTAGTTACGGTATTTTTATTAGTTCCAAAATTCCAGGATCCTGTGAAAAGATTCTTATTATAATATAATTTATATCCTAATAACAAATATCCATATAAAGGCTCTAATACATGTTGCCAGGGTCTATTAAATTTAGGATTTCTTAAAATTATAGTTTTGTTATTTTTAATATATCTTATTGCATCTGGTATTAATCTATTATCTGACCAATCTCCACCTCCAATTACATTTCCTGCTCTTGCTGATGCAACACCTTGTTTGGTGTTTTTAAAAAAACTCTCATTGTAAGTATTAATTATAATTTCAGCCGATGCTTTAGAGCCGCTATATGGATCTTTACCTCCAAGCCTATCTGTTTCTTTAAAACCTTTCGTTGAATAATTGCTTTCATAGCATTTATCAGAAGTAACACAAACTACTGAATTAACTGACTTAGTATTTCTGCAAGATTCTAGGACATTTAATGTTCCTATAGAATTTACTTCATAAGTACTTTTTGGATCAATATAAGATTTTAAAATTAATGGTTGGGCAGCAAGATGAAATATAATATTTGGTTTTATTGTTTTTATTTCTTTATTTAGTCTGTCAAAATTTCTAATATCAAATATACTTAATTTTGTTTTTTTTTCTAAACCAAGACCGTAAAACAAATTTTTATTTTTATTAGGATTATTACCAGTAGTAAAAACTTTGGCACCCATTTTAAATAACCAAAAAGATAACCAGGAGCCCTTGAAACCAGTTGCTCCAGTTATCAAAATTCTTTTGTTTTTATAAAAATTTCTTAAAGAATAATATTCTTGTTTTTTCATTTATTTTAATATTTTAGTATATTTTTGAAAATTAATTTATAAATGTTATATATCAATTTAAAATAAATTATTTAAATTAAAACCTAAATATGTTTGTAGATTATGAAGTTTTAGACGATTTTTTAAAGCCAGAGCATTTTAATATAATAAAAGATTTGGATCTTGGAAAATTAAGTAATAATGAAATTCAAAATTTTAGCAACAAGTTTTATAAAAATAATAAAATTGAAAATTCTTGTTTAGATCCTATTTTCATTAAAGATTTATTTGAAAGCTACCATAATAAATGTTTATCTTTGTTGGAAAAGTTAAATAAAAAAAAAATGCAACTTTGGGATTACTCTGAATTTCAAATAGTTGAGACTGGATCACATTACGAATATCCAATACATAGGGATAGTCCATTAAAATTATTAAGTGGTATTGTATATATCTCTCCAAATGAAAATACTGGGACTTTATTGTATTCAGATAAATCAGGAAATAATAAAAAAGAAATTTTATGGAAACCTAATAGAGCTTTGTTTTTTTCTAGAGATGAAAATAATTCATTTCATAGTTATGAGGGAAATAAGAAATCTACAAGGAGGGCATTAGTTTATAATTTAATGACAAATGACTTAAAAAAAGTTTGTGAAATTGAAAATGTAAATTTTTACAAGGTAAAATCAAGAGAATTAATAAATCCGTATCTCCAAAAATTTTTAAATAAAGTTTTATAATAAAGTATATAAAAAAATTTAAACAATAATTTTAAATAGATTTGTAAAATAAAATATTAACAATTTTAATTTTTGAAAAAGGTTATATTCACTAAGATTTAATTTTTTTAAATATTTTATAGATTTTTTGAATTGATAATTTTTTTGGTAACATCTCATTAATGCATAATTATACCAATTAGGAATTTTTTTAACTTTTGTTAAATACACTTTTTTAAAACAAATTAAATTTTTTATTTGTATTTTTGTATTATTAGTATTTTCTGAATTTATTGTTGAATAGCCAAGAGAATGACTAATGCAATGAAAATCGTTTGAATGCTCTGATAGCCGAATCCATGCATCAAAATCTTCCCATGCTATAAATTTTTTATTTTCTCTAAACATATTGATTTTGTTAAAAATTTTTTTTTCTACTATTACACTTGAGGTTGGATAAGCTGGTCCATTATTTATTAGGTCATTTTTTACTTTAAATTTAACATTTCTAAAATAATTTGTTTTTTTAAAAAAAAATTGATCATCTTTTTTTTTTAAAAACATATTATGATAAATTAACTTAGGATATTTTGATTTGACAATTTCATTTCTGCAGATCATTAATTTGTTTTTTTTCCAACTGTCGTCAGAATCAAGAAAAGCTAAATATCTACCTTTGCTTTTTCTAATACCTAAATTTCTTGATTTGGCAATTATACCATTATTATTTATATTATATAATTTGACTTTTTTACTTTTAAAATTTTTTACTATTTTTTTAGTTTGATCTTTTGAATTATTATCAACAACAATTAATTCCCAATCTTGATAAGTTTGATCAAAAACAGATTTGATTGCTTTATATAATACTTTTTCTCTATTATAAGTTGGTATGATAACTGAAAAAAATAATTTTTTTTTTCATTTTCTAAGTTTAAATTAACTCATTAGAGCAACAGTTTTTTTATACTCTTCCCAAGTACCTGTATCCTGCCATTTTTTTTCTGGTATTTGATATATACCTATTTTCTCTTGTTTTTTTCTTAATGTCTTTATCAATGTATCGAAGTCACAAAATTTATTTTTTTTGATATGTTTAATTGCATTTTTGCTGATGATATAACATCCAGAATTAATTAAATATTTAAGTTCTGGTTTTTCATTTAAAAAGAATTCTTTTTTTTTAATATTTTGATCTATCACACCAAAAGGGATTACATACTTCTTTTTAACCACAATCATTGTAAGACTATTTCTATTTTTTAAATGTAATTTACATATTTTTGTGAAATCATATTTAATAATTGTATCGCAATTTGTTACTAAAAAATTCTTCTCTTTTGTATTTGATAACTTTGATAAAGCACCCACCGTACCCAGTCTTTTTTTTTCTTCAATAAAAGAAATTTTATTTTTAAAATTTTTTTCCTCAAAATAGGATTTTATGATTTTTGACTTTTCATTGATTGAAATTAAAAATTTACTAAAACCTGCTAAAATAAAATTTTCAACAATTCTTGAAATAATTGTTTTTCCTCTAATAGGTATAAGTGGCTTTGGTAATACTTTAGTGAATGGACTTAATCTGGTTCCTTTGCCACCCGCCATAATAACAATAGGAATAGAGTTTTTTTTAATAACTTTTTTTTTTATTAAAAATTGTTTTTTAAAAATAATTTTAATTAAATAATTACTTTGATTAACAACTGGTATCGAATTTAATTTTCTTTCTCTAAATAATTTTCTTATTGTCGAATTCGGGGTATTAATTTTTATTTTTGTTGGATTTTTATTACAAATACTCTCAACTGAATTTTTAATATCTCCTCCTTTTAGAGACTCTCTTCTCCAATCTCCATCTGTCAATGAGCCGACTAAGAATTTATTTTTTTTTACAACATAAAGAGTGTTACCACCCAATTTATCAAAAGTTTTAAGCGCAACTCCTATTTTTGTTTTATCGGTAACTAGAAATTTCTTCATAATTTTAAAGCTTTATGAATGATTGATATCATAAATTCAATATCTTTTTTTTTATATCTATGATCTATGGGCAAAGATATTAGACTATCACTTAATTCATGTGAATAATTAAATTTTTTTGCATCAACTTGTTTAGGTATAGGCCAAAGAGTTGATGTGAAAATTCTATTATTTTTCAATATTTGGAGAACTCTTTTCTTTTCATTTCTATTTAAAAGTATTGTAAAATTTAAGGGATAAGAATTATTTTCACTGATTACTTTAATTTTCTTATTTAAATTTTTTTTAATATAAATAAAATTTTTATCACGTTTTTTTAAAATACTTTTTAAATTATATTTTAAAAGATTATTCTTGATAATATGAGAAAAATTATTTTTAAGAATTTTTCTATTTTCAAACTCTTTAAAAATACTCTGCTTATTTAAAAGTTTATATTCTAGTCTTAAATTAATTTTCTTTTTTGGAAAAGAAAAATATTTATTTCGTTCTTTTAAGGTATTAAAAAAATTTTTAAAAATTAAATTATCTTTTTTATTTTCAATACCTAAATTTAAATTATCTTGATTTGTTATAGCACCTACGGGAAATGGAATATATTTCTTTATTGATGCAAATCGAAAAATATCTTTTTTGTTAAAATCGTTTAAATCATGTTTTTTATTAAAAATATCGTGTGTACAATCCTTTATGTAAAAAATATTATATTTAGGATTATTTTTTATATTTTTTAATTCCTTATTTTCTATTCCAAAATAATTCAAAAAAATCATAGCTGAATTTTTTTTATAAGGAAGTTTAAAATTAAAATTTTTTTCTACTTTATAAAACTTATAATTTAAGTTTAATTCTTTAATCGGCTGCAGAATGCTCTCACATAAATAGCTTGGTAAATAAACCAATTTAATTTTTTTTTTTATTCCTTTTAAAATAAAATATAAGGCTGATCTTCCATTAGATAAAATTTGTTTTTTCTTTAAAATATTTGATTGTTTTGTCAAATTTTTATCATATCCAATTTGACCACCTATAATATGTCTCATTTATTTATTAATTTGTTTAAACCATACTCAATAACTTCAACTTCTAGTTTTGAAAAGATCATTTGATATATTTCATTTAAAGGTAAATTTTTCAAAGAAATTTTTTTTTGATAAATAATTTCTCCAGAATCAACATTCTCATTCATAAAATGTAAAGTACATCCAAAAAACTCTTCATTTTCATCAAATGCACGTTTTATACATTTTTTGCCTTTATAGCTTGGTAGAAAACTTGGATGAGAATTAATGAATAACTTATCTGAATTTATTACTTCTTTTGGTAATATAAATGGGTAACCTGAACTAAATATGATATCTACTTTGCTATCAATTAAAAACAAATTAATTTTTTCAATATTTTCTTTATTAACAATAATTTTTTTGTCTTTTCGTCTGTCTACATAACTGTCTTTAATGGTGATAATATTGGTCACATTTGTTAGATTTTCTAATTTTTCCAGCGCCTCAATTCTTGTTCCAATAAATATTGATTTCATTTAAGAGATAAATTTATCATTTCTGTATGAAAAGAAAATTTGTTTATTTGTTTTTGATGTAAGATTAGAGTAAATTTCAGAGTTATAAATTTTTTCTGCTATATAAAATTCCGATAAAATATTTGAAAAACTTTTTTTAAAACTCAATAAACTATCATTATCATCATTAGTTCTTCCGCCCCCAAAGTTTAAAAATTTAATATTTAATTCTTTGGCTTTTTGAATGACTTGATGTTTAAGAAAATTTGTAACTCCTAATTTTTTTCCTTTTTGGGTAGTTCCTTGAAGATGTGTGTGAGCAAAATTATTATAATATAAAACTAATTGAGTTGCTAAAATTTCACCATCTATTTCCAGATTAGCAATAAAAAAATTTTCTTTTAAATTTTTCAAAATTGATTTGTAATATTTATAATCAAAAAAATATTTTTTATCTGCATTTATATATTTTAGATTATTGTTATATATATCTTCAAATTGCTTTACAGATTTAATATCTCTTGAAAAGAAAACAATAGCATTTTTTTTTTCAATTTTTTTAATTTTTTCTTTATTTGATTTTTTATAAATTTTTGAAAGCATATAATTAGTATCTAATTTGCAATCTATGGTAACTGTTTTGCATGACATATATACATTATATAAATTTACTTCTTTCAAATTTTCAACATTTTGTAATAAAGGATGAAATTTAATTTGCTCACAGATAACATTATTTTCATTTAAAATTCCATAGTAGTTATTTAAAGCTTCTAAAATAAATTTTTTGTCATAATTTTTTACAATTGGTCCGCCATACCCATAAGGAGTAATAATATCGAAATAATTAGTTTTAAAAATTTTTCTTTTTATGAACGGATAAAAAAAAATATTTTCTCTTGATTTATAAACATAACATTTAGGTAAGCATATTTTATTGTTATATAAGTTTACATAATCGGCTAAATAATAAATATCTTTCTTATTATTAGAAATTAAACTTAAAAATTTATTCCATAGTTTTTTATTTTTTGGATCAATTAAAAATGTTTCGTTATTCATTTTATATTATTCTATTTAAAATTTTAATGGATTTCTTTGCAGCATCACCTTTACCTAGTAAGAATTTAGAATTTTTAGTTTTAAAGGGGTTATATATAATTTTTTTAATAGCAGAAATGATATCTTTCTTTTTTAATTTACAATTTATTACTGAGCTATGAATTATTCTTCCATCTTGTCTGCTACCGATATTGATTGATGGTATATTAAAGTATGGTGCCATAATTACACCACTAGATGAATTACCAATAAGAAATTTAGATCTCTTAATCAAATTTGAGTAATTAATAAAACCTAAGGATTTACAAAATTTAAAATTTTTTCTTTTATAAACCCATGCTTTTATAAACTTAATTACTTTTTCTGAATCTTTTTCATATCCTGGTGCATTTATAATTGTAAAAATTTCTTCTTTAAATTTATCTAAAGTCTCAAGAATAATTTGCATCTGCTTAATACCAGAAATTTTAGTGTCTATGTTAACTGGATGATAAGTGAGGCTCACTAAATTTTTATGATTAATATCTAATAGTTTATTATTGTGATTAGCAGAAAGAATTTCTTTATTAATGCTTAATGTACCGACATTAAATATTTTATTTTTTTGTATTCCTGAATTGATGAGATTTAATTTATATTTTTGTGAAGAAACAAAATGAAAATCTGCTACACTAGAGATTATCTTTCTTACTTTATTGTCCACAGACCCCTTTGTCTCCTCACCTCCTCCAAAGTGAATTATTTTTTTTTTATAAATAAGGCAATTTATCATGATTGGTAATAGCTCAATTCTATCTCCAAATAAAATTGCATAATCAATATTTTTAAATACTTTTGGTAATTTTGTAATGTTTAAAGAGAGATTTTTTAAAATATGTTTTTCTGTGATCGTATTTGTATTGTATCTAAATATTTTTTTGTAATTTACATTCGATTTTTTTATTTCAGTTACGGAATTACCATAATCTTTTGAAAAATGTGTACCTGAAACAACTACTTTATAACTAAATTTTTTATATTTTTTTAATTCACTTAAAATCTGATTAATCAAACCAAATTCAGACCTGGAATTAGAAAAAAAAGTTAAATTTGTTTTTTTAATCACTATTTTTCTATTACTATTTTAACATTGAAAAGGTAATCGGGGTATTATTCTTTATATTTTTGATAGATTTTTTTCCAATTACTTTATTGATTTTGTCTGCTCCAATACCAATGCACGGTCTCATTATTGCTGTATTTTTTTCTGTAAAAGATTCTCCTTTTTTAATATTTCTTATACTAATTACACCTCTTCTAGCTACTTTAATCATTTCCTTTTCATCAGACGAAATTAATTTTTTCTCCCTTCCTAGCATTTTTTCAGTATCTCTTATTTTTTTAACAAAATTTTTTAACTCACTTGGGTTTAGAGACATTGCATGGTCTGGACCAGGTAACTTTTTATTAATTGTAAAATGTTTTTCAATAATTCTTGCACCCAAAGAAACAGCAATACATGAAGCCAAATAACCTTCAGAATGATCACTAAAACCTATTTCACAATTGAATTTTTTTTTTAAATTTTTTATATACTTTAAATGTAAAAAATCTATTGGGGTTGGATACAAAGATATACAATGTAATAAATATAAAT
>MDTD01007834.1_pt1 | contig 18749 bp, 13 predicted proteins | sample 811221 | NCBI WGS metagenome assembly MDTD01 (sample SAMN05326646, study PRJNA326480) | marine metagenome | isolation source: seawater | place: Pacific Ocean: South West | collected 2011 | reverse complement strand
TGAACCAAGCTCTAAACTAGACCTTTTCTCATTACAATACTTATAAGGATCATCAAATAGTCCAAGCTCATATTTTACCGTTAAAATCCTTCTTACAGCATCATTAAGAAGTTCTTCATCAACTTTACCTGACTTAACTAGGTCAACTAATTGACTTACATAAAGACTTGATTCCATATCCATATCAGAACCGGCAATTACTGCTAGTTCAGCAGCATGCTCGCCATCCCTAGCAAATCCATGAGGTATCATTTGTTCAATTGAGCCCCAATCTGATACTACAAAACCATCAAATCCCCATTTTTCTTTCAAAATATTTCGCTGAATATATCTATGACCAGTAGCAGGAATTTCATCTAGCGTATTAAAAGAATTCATAAAAGTTCTAACACCTACATCAACAGCTGCCTTAAATGGGGGCATTATGGAATTGTAAAGGGTGTACTCATTAAAATCAGTGGTATTATAATCCCTTCCAGCTTCAGAGAAACCATAACCAGCAAAATGCTTAGCACAAGCAACTATTGTATTAATATCATTCAAATTCTTTCCCTGAAAACCTTTTACTCTTGCCATGGCAACAAGACTACCTAAAAAAGGATCCTCACCAGCACCCTCCATTACTCGTCCCCACCTGGCATCCCTTGAAATGTCAACCATCGGAGCGAATGTCCAATTCAAACCATCTGCGCTCGCCTCTGTCGCAGCAATTCTTGCAGATTTTTCCATAAGTTCTAAATCCCAACTGGACGATTCAGCAAGAGGGATTGGAAAAATGGTTTTATATCCGTGAATTACATCATGGCCAAAAATTAAGGGTATACCTAAACGTGTTTCCTCAACAGCAATTCTTTGTAGGGCTCTTATTTCATCAACTCCAATTACATTGAGCATTGAGCCGACTTGACCATTTGTAAGTTCATTATATCTTTTTGTTTGGTAGTCTCCCTTTGGCATTGGGCCTGTAGCATCCCAAAAACCATTGTACTGATTCATTTGTCCGGCTTTTTCAGATAATGTCATCTTTGAAAGTAAATTCTCTATAAATTTTTCTTTTTCAGAGAGAACATTAGATGGATTTTGAAATGAAACAACTAATAAAAGGGCTGATAATATGTATATAAATTTTTTCATAATATTTATTGATAAAGTCTAATGTAATCAACTTCCATCGTTGATTCTGTAAATTGTGGATCTATGTCAAACCAATGACCTCCCATAGCGACATTTAAAATAAAGAATGCACTTTGGTCAAAAGGCCAGTTTTCACTATTTTTTGGAGAAGGATTATATGTATAATATAATATGTCATCAACAAAAAATTGAATTCTATTTTCATCCCAATCAATTGAATAAATATGGAATTCCTCACTGAAATCTGAGACTGTAGTATGACCATTTGTCCAGGTATCTCCATGACTCATTGGTGTGTGAATTGAACCTGCAATTACTGTAGGGTCATGGCCCCAATGTTCCATAATATCAATTTCCCCACATTCAGGCCATCCTACTTCATAAAAGTTTGCACCTAACAACCATAAAGCTGGCCATGTACCAATTCCGATTGGCAATTTTGCTCTTATATCCACTCTTCCATATTGAAACTCAAATTTGTCTCTTGAAACTATTCGTGCAGATGTATACTCATAACCAGCCATATTTTCCCTTTTTGCTGTAATTTTAAGAACACCATTTTCAACTCTGGAATTTGTTGTACTATTTGTATAATATTGAGATTCACCATTACCCCATCCCCATTCTCCATTGCCTATTTCATGAGTCCAAATATTTGAATCCAAAGAGCCATTATAATTAAACTCTTCTGACCAAGTGGGTACTGCTTCAGCAGGTTCGATATAGAGGTCAAATGTAATAAAAGTACTTATATAATTACCTGTTGAGGAATATGCATATACATAAACAGTATAGGAGTTTATTCCATCCCCGCTGTATGTGTAATTTATCTGGCCGGTTTCTGATTGTTCCGCCACTCCGCTTCCAAATCTAAACTCATAGTTAACAGCATTATCAGCATAAGCACTACAATATATTTCGCCAGTACCATCTCCAAAAGGGTTAGAGTCAGTTTCACCAATTCTAGTTATTTCAATGGATAAATTTGTAGGAAATATTGCCTCCCCAGTATTTTCCTGACTTTCATTATCATCATTTTCTGAGCTACAACTAGAAAAAATTAAAAAAGAAATAAAGAACCAAAAAATAATATTTTTTTGAATCATATGGATATTCTTAATTACTCAGCATTTGTCAATTTTGTGTACCATGCAAGATTGTCAAATCCTACAGTTCTTAAATATAATTCCGACGAATTTCTATTTGTGATTATATAAGTATGATCTCCACCAACATAAAAACCTGCAAAACCATTCCCTGAGAATGAAAGTATAAGATTTCCTTCGTCAGACTCAGAAATTGACCATGCAGATGTAAAATTATCTACAGGATAAAAAGGGTGTTCATCATTTACAGGTGTTAAACCTTGATCTCCATAAAATTCATTTTCTAATGGTACAGATTTTCCTAGAATACTTCCCTGAGTTTGATATTCCATTGTGCCATCGCTAGAAAAAACTAATCTGTCATCATACATAGCAGTATCTGCCTTGTCATAAGGAGCAGCACTATACCATTCAGGTAAAGAATTTTCGCCATCGTGAAAAGAATTAAGGTCATGAACTCCCAAATGACCTGGAGATTCAGCCATAACTCTCCAACTACCAGTTAGTAATGCCTGAACTAAATCAGCAGGAGGTTCAAATGTATACAAGACTTCAATTGATAAATCTGATACTTGAGTTAATCCACCAGTTCCTAAAGCAGTTACCTGTATATCATACATATTTGTTCCAGTATTGGTAAATCTTGTTGAAAATATTCCACTTGGTTCCATGTAATCAACTCCATTAAATGTGAATTTATAAGTAATTGCGTTTTCTGCCGTAGCCGTAAGAACAACATTTCCACTACCATCTCCAAAAGGATTATCATTGTCTTGGCCCTGAATATCAGCAATTACAGATAAATTTGAAGGATTGATTAAGTCTCCTAATTCATAGCTGTCCTTTTCACAATTGTAGAATAGTAAAAGTGAAAAAAGAAGAATTATGTGATTAATTTTTTTCATAGTTTAAAGATTAATTTTTATTAGTAACCTGGATTTTGGGTTAATCCTGAAATGTCAACTTCCTGTTGTGGTATAGGAAAAACCTCATGCTTTCCTTCAACAAAACCTGGAATTATAGAAGAAGCTTGATTAGTTCTTACAAGGTCAAAAAATCTGTGCCCTTCCATTGCAAGCTCAAATTTTCTTTCTTCCCAAATTGCTTCAGTAAGGTTTGAGCCAGTTAAATTATTTAATTCAAATTCATCATCATCAAAAGCTCTAATTCTAACCTGATTTAAGTAACCAAGCGCTAAATTATCATTAATTCCACCTCTATTATTAGCCTCAGCAGCCATTAACAATACATCAGAATATCTAATGATTCGATAATTTGTTAAATAATTTAATTCAATTTGTCCTCCAGACTCTCCAGCTCTGGGAATATATTTATTGTTAAAGTAACCTGTATGGTTATATCCCTCGCTGTATGTTGCACCTGTTGATGCTGCAAATTCTTCAATATTTAAAATTGTTGCATCTCTTCTTAAATCTTGAGGGTGATATGAGTTATAAAAATCTTCAGTTGGTACATTAAAACTCCAGCCCTGGGCATATTCGGGTCCACTCCAACCTCTTGGACCATTCATAATTATCCCATAATTACCTTCGCTACACTGAGGGCAACCCCAATCATACCAGTTAGAAGTATTGGTATATTGAATCTCAAAAACTGATTCAGGTCCGTTTTCACCAAATCTGAGAAACTGTGATCCATAATTACCTAAAAGAGAATACACACCAATTACATTGTCAAAAGCAGCAGCAGCTTGGGTGAATTTGTCTTGAAATAACAATACCTTACCAAGCAAAGCATAAGCGGTGTATTTATTGACTCTTCCTGATTCAACTTGAGAATTTGGTAAAACCGAAATTGCATTTTGTAAATCCAACTCAATTTGAGCGTATACATCTTCTTTTGGGGAACGCTGTATATTTCCAGAATCTCCAGCCGTTAGTCTAAAATCAGTGAATAATGGGACATCACCAAAGAACTTAACCAACTCAAAATAATAATATGCCCTCAAGAAATAGACTTCACCATACAATGCCTCTTTATTGTCAAAATCAATATTTGATTTATTTTCTTCCATATAATTAGCTCTATTTACTCCCTCATACAACCATTGCCAAATTCTAGTAAGAACATCATTTTCAGGATAGTGAGTCATATTGTCAATCTGCTGCAATCCAATATAATCTGTTGCACTTTCTCCACCACAAAGTGAGATTTCAGAGGCAATTGTACCTATTTGTATGTTAAAAAATAACCATTGAAGCGGATCATAAGTTCCAACCAAAGCTGCTTCATAATCAGATTCTTGTTGTAGATAAACATCTGCAGTTATTTGGTATCCTTCAATAGGATCGTAATCAACGTGTTCTGTACATCTAATAAAAGTTATAGATGTGAGTAGTAAAATTATTATTTTAAAATTTTTCATAATTGTTATTTTTAAAATTTAATATCAATTCCAAGTGACCAAATTCTAGGTTGAGGATATGTACCGTAATCAATACCCGTATTTAAAACGCCACCTACAGATATTTCTGGGTCATAACCAGAGTAATTAGTAAAAGTGAAAGCGTTTTTTACTTGTAAATAAGTTCTTATTTCATCAAAACCTATTAGACTATTAAATTCATCTGGGAATGTATAGCCTAGTTGAATGTTTTTAATCCTAAAATAGCTTCCATCTTCAATATATCTGTCAGATGCACGATTATTATTATTTGAATCAATAAAAGTAACGCGTGGTTCGTCAAAACTTGTTCCAGGCCCAGTCCATCTTGCCAAAATTGAAGAAAACCTATTAGTATAATTTAAATTTCTTTCATATGCTCTATATATATCATTACCAACAGAAGCATATGTAAATAAACTAAAATCAAAGTTTTTGTAGTCTAAGTTTAGATTCCAGCCCAATGTAAAATCAGGAAAAGGGTCTCCAATTTGAGTTCTATCAGAATCATTAACTATGCCGTCTGAATTTATATCAAGAAATCTTATATCACCAGGGGCAGCACCATTTTGTGTTGCATGACTATCAATTTCGTCTTGAGATTGGAAAATTCCATCAGTAACATAACCAAAGAAATATCCCGGAGAGTAACCTTCTTCAAATCGAACTATGGGTTTGTATGGGATTCCATATCCAGCTCCCCAAATATACTTTTCACCATTATTAATAGAAACAACTTTATTTTCAGCTGTAGTAAAATTTAAACTAGATGAAATCTTCAAATCCTTGATTTCAGTATTCAAGGAAATTGAAGCATCAATTCCTGAGCTTTCTGTACTACCAATGTTGGTGGTTGGATAAGAAGGTGTACCAAGATATAAAGATAAGTTAGGGCTAAACAACAAATCATCAACAGTCTTTTTAAAATAATCTAATGAAAGTGAAACACTATTATTTAAAGCTCTTAAATCGATACCTAAATTTACTTGCACTTGATTTTCCCATGAAACATCCTCATTTGGAATAGATCCTAAGGATGAACCTGGAACAATGGATCCATTAAATACATAACTGGGGAACGTTGATATCAGTGAAAACTGAGGATTAATATTATCATTTCCTAAAGTACCATAACTAGCACGAAACTTTAAGTAATCCAACGGAATATTATCAAAAAATTCTTCTTTTGAGAGAATCCATCCAAAAGACGCTGAAGGGAAGAATCCAAATTTGTTGTTACTTCCAAAGGAAGTTGAACCATCAATTCTTCCTGAGAAAGATGCATAATACTTATCATTAAAGTCATATAAAATTCTACCAAAATAAGATAAATTTCTTCCTACATATTGCCATGAAGCTGAAGTCTGCTGAGTCGCATTTCCAGTTGCAGCACTTACATCAGCATAAGCCCATGAATTAAATGGAACATCCTCGTTTGTTGCAGAAATGTAACTACCTTTATTTTCTCCAATTGAAAAACCGGCTACAGCTTGAAAGTTATGATTTTCATCTATTGTAAAATCATAATTTCCATATAATTCAAAAGTATAGTTAAAGTAATTAGTATAGCTCTCAGAAACTCTGTTATGAGTTGATGTCACATTTCCCTCTGAATCAATACTTGTAATTGGTGTTAAGTCAGGATTAGCATTTGTTTGATTATGTCCAGCACCATAAAATTGAAATGGTACAAAAGACTTATTGTATATATCTACATATGTGTAACCAAGCCTAGATGTAACGAATAATTCATTAATTAATTCATGCTGTAATTCAATTTTTCCCTGTAGTTTATCAACTTTATTTTTGTTATATGTATTGTCGATTTGTGCTAGTGGATTTATAATTTCTTGTGTAATTGTTTCACTTATTCCAAAAGAACCATTTTCATAAGCATTTACAGTAGGATCAAAATTCAATGCATTTGACAACACACTTGTTATACCATTTTCAGGCAAACCCTTGCTTTTAATATCAGTATAATTTGTATTAACTATTAATTTAGTTTTGTCGGTTAAATCTGTATCCAAGTTTGTTGTAAAATTAACCCTATTGAAAAAAGATTTATCCCCACCTGCAACAACTCCATCCTGACCAGTGTAACCTGTAGAGACATAATATGAAGTTTTATCACTACCACCTGAAGCTGTTAATGAATGTCTAATTAGAGGTGCATTTACAATAACTTCATTTTGCCAGTTTGTTCCAACACCATATTCCGATGTGTCAGGGAAAATAATACCCAAACCTGCATTAGAACTTGCCTCATTTAAAATCGTAACATACTCGTATGCGTTCAGTACGTCAATAGTGTTGACTACATCTTGAGTTCCGAAAGATGAATTAAATGTAAAAGCAGTCTTTGAATTTCTTTTACCAGAGTTTGTAGTAATCACAATTACACCACTACCACCCTTTACTCCATATATTGAGGCTAATGCTGCATCTTTTAATACATTTATTGTTTTTACATCATTGGGGTTCAAAGAATTTAAATCATCAATTGAAGCTGAAACCCCGTCAATAACAACCAACGGGTCGTTCCCAGCGTATGATGTTATACCTCTTATCAGGACAGTTGGTTTAGAACCTGGAGATCCACTTGATATTATATTAATTCCTGATGCTTGACCTTGAATTGCGTCTTCAACTCTTACAGGTGAAGAAGACTCAATCACATCGGAATTTACTGTGGAAACAGATCCTGAAATATCGCTCAATTTTTGAGTTCCATAACCAATAACAACTACCTCATCAAGAACGCTTAGGTCTTTTTCCATCTTAACAACAATATTATCGTCGATCTCAAACGAAATCTCTTGATTTTTATAACCCAGATATGAGAAAATTAATTTTGATCCAACTTCAACATCTTTGATTATAAAGTTTCCATCAAAGTCAGTGACAGAACCTTTGTTCAATCCTTCAACAAGAATATTTACACCGGCAAGTGGTTCGCTGCTTTCAGAATCAATTACATTTCCTGAAATATTTTGTGAATAGATAAAAAGTGTGTTAAATAAAAACGCAATTAGGAAATAAAATATTGTTTTTTTCATTTGGTAGTTAGTTTTAATTTGTGTTTCAAATTTAACCATTTTAATGCAAATCTTTTGCAATAAATGCATTATAAAATTGGAAATTTATTAAAAATAAAAAAGCTCCCCTAACGGAAAGCTTTCATTGGTATAAACCTACTTGCATTATACAAGTCAACACCTTTCAAATATACTTATTTTTTTTTAGTATTTGCTCTGCTGATGATATAATCTCATCGTCTACAGAGTTTGGATACAAAGCTAAAATTTGATTTAAATTATTTGTATGCAGCTTTTCACTATTACCCAATCTTTTAGCTACTAACTTTAAATAACTTGAAAATATCGATAGAATCTTAACAATAAAATTGGGTAATATAAAATAAGGTTTTCTTTTATGTCCTGATTTATTGAGAAGATTTGCCAAGTACACTAAGTCAACAGTTTTTTCAGAAATCAAAAAACGTTTTCCATTTGCTTTTGCTGATTCCATAGCTAAAATATGAGCCTCTGCAACATCATTTACACCGATTATACTTATTCTTACCTTGGGTATAAAGATTAATTTTAAGATTTTTTTTATGGTTAATTTGTTAGTTATACTTATTACATCACTTAAAGATGGGCCAAGAACTAAAACAGGGTTAATAGCACAAGCATGGATTTTATTTTTAGATTCTTTTACAATACTCCACATTTCTTGTTCGGACATGGTCTTACTAATTTCGTATGGCAGTAAATCCTTCTTCCCAAGATCAGTCCAATCATCATCATTATATTCATTTTTTGAATTTCCGTAAATTGCTGCATAAGATGATGTTAATATAAATTTCTTTACATTATTTTTTAAAGCTGAGTTCAGACACCTTCTTAAACCCTCGACTGCGGGCTTAATCACTAAATCACTTTTAACTTTTCCAGGGATTACTGGAGAGGCAGTGTGAATCACATAATCACAATTTTTTATGGCATTTTCCCAACCTTTGTCTTTCAGCAGATCAAGAGTACAAAAATCAATATTTTTAATTGGTACATTTAAATTGTCAAGAGCAGTTTTAATTAAAGTAATTTTTTTGTGACTTCGCACAGAGGTTCTTACGTAATAACCTCTTAAAAGAAGTTTTTTTATACAATGTAATGCAATATAACCTGATCCGCCACTTACAAAAACTCTTTTCATATAGTTAATTTATAATAATTTTATAATATTATTAATAAATTTTATTTAGCTTTAAATAATACATGAAAATTTTTAAAGTATTTATTTTATTTCTGATAACACTTTCTAGTTTTTCACAGCAATATATGACCAGGAATGGTTTAACAGAATTTGATGGGTCGAAAGCAGCATTTGAGCCTATAAAAGCAAAAAATAATTCATCCATTTCTGTCATTGATATAAAAAATGGTGAAATTGCAGCTTTGATTTACATAAAGGAATTTGATTTTCGTTTAGGCTTGATGCAAGAACACTTTAACGAGAATTATCTTGAAAGTAATAAGTTTCCTAAATCCACCTTTGAGGGAGATATAAAAAACTTTGATATTGATAATCTAACAAACGATTTTAAAAATCATATTATATCTGGAAAACTAACAATTAAAGGTGAAACACAAAATATAAACACTGAAGCTCAATTAAGATTAATTAATGAAAAAATTGAGTTAAAGTGTAGTTTTGATATTTTGCTAAGTGATTTCGGGATCAAAATACCTAGAGTGGTTTTCAAGAAAATTGATGAAAAAGTAAAAATAAATTTGAATTTTACATATGAAAAAAATAATAAAAGTTGAGTTTATTTTATTTCTAATATTTAATAATTTTTTGTTTTCACAAGATAGTTTGCTTAATCAAATTGACGATAATAGTGAAGAGTACGCCATTGAAATTTCTGCTTTTAAAGCTCACAAAATTATAAATTCTCAATCTACAAAACAATCAAATAAAGATGAATTGTTTTTATATGTTGCTCATCGATTTGGCAATATTAATGATGGAATAAGAACTTTATTTGGATTAGATATTGCAAACACCAAAATTGAATTAATGTATGGCCTTACAGACAAATTTCAATTGGGGTTCAGCAGAGAATCATTAAAAAAAACTTATTCGTTAAGCTTAAAAAATAAATTATTGGAACAAAATTCATCATCCCCCCTTAATTTATCGTCATATTTTAGTTTTAATTACAATTCTTCAGATTTTTTAGCCCCAGGTAAAGACTTATCTTTCAGCCAAAGGTCATTATTTTTATTTCAATTTTTAATTTCAAATAGAATAAATGATAAAATATCATTTCAGATTTCACCAATTTTCATAAAGAGAAATTACAATCAAGAGAGATTTTTATTTATAGATGGTAATGTTGTTTTTGAGGATGGAGTGCCCGTGACAACTACTTTTGATACAGAAAATAATTATGCACTTGGTCTTAGTACAAGTTATAAATTAAACAAAAGAACTTCATTAAATTTAGAATACAGTTTAAATTTCAACAGACCTGATATTTCCCCATATTTAAATCCTCTGAGTATTGGGATTGATTTAGAGACAGGGGGGCATGTTTTTCAATTAATATTTTCCAATACACAGAGCATTGATGATTTGTCAGTCCTTCTAGATGCAGAGGGTAGCTGGAAAGAAGGTGATATTTTCTTTGGGTTTAATATACTAAGAGTATTTTAGTCTATTTTTTTGTAAACTTTTTAATAGAGATATTATTTCCAGAGTAAATTTTAACAATATATATACCTCGATTTAAATCAGAAACGTCAATACTATTTCTTAGATTATTCATAACTGAAGTTTCCTTATATATTAGCTTTCCAAGTATATCATATATTTCAACTAAAATACCTGAACTAATATTTTGATTAAACTTAAGGTTGAGAGAGTTTGAAACTGGATTTGGAGAAATATCAAAATTTAATTTCAATTCAGTAGGGATAGATGCAGTTCCTGTTACAGTAACTGTTCCATACATGGAATTTGGATGGGGGTCACAAATATATGTTGTGACGCCTGGGCTATTAAAAGTATATGAGAATTGAAATCCAGCAGAGCCATAACCACTATCAAATGATTCATCGCCACCTGTGGACCTCAAATTGTGCGTACCACTTCCCCACGTCCAAACCACAGTATCACCAACATCTATTACAATTTGCTGATTTGTACTACTGAAACCCCAATTATAATTGTGAGTTGTTTGGGAAAAACCAATATTAAAAAATAATAAAGTTAAAAAAAGGTGAATCAATTGTTTCATAATGCTAATTTAAAAAAATAATTACAATTTTTGTTCCATAATTGTCAAATGGCAATAATTAACTTATTTTTTTGGCACAAAAATTGTCTTTTGATCATTAAATTTACTACTATGCAATTCAAAATTTTATTTAAAATGTTTAAGAAAATTTCATTGTTATTTTTTTTGATAATTTTCATTTCATGCTCTAGTGAAAGTATTGATGATGATTCAAATTACAATAATAACAATGATATGAATGACAATGTTGGATTAAATTTGATGTGGCATTCTGGAACCAGCTATGACTCTACAATAAATGTAGGGGAAACAATAACATGGACCTGGGGTGGAGGTACACATAACTTGAGGTCCACAGGCGGGGTTGAATCATTTGACAGTGGATATTCGTCAACTTACGGGTTTACATTTTCTTACACATTCAATAACCCAGGTGTTACAACATACGTGTGCGATCCTCATGATTCACATATGTTTGGAACTGTAACGGTAATTGAATAAATTTTAAATATATAATATATTACATGCATGAAAATTTAAAATTATTTTTTAATTATTTTCTTGACAATATTTCCCACTTTAAAGAAGTATAATCCGCTTAACAATTTGGAAACGTCAATTTTATTTGTACCATATTTGATCAAAGTTTCTTTGATAACCTTTCCATTTAAATTTAAAATTTTAAGTAAATTCTCGTCAGAGAGATTATTTATTGTAACAATTTCATTTACAGGATTTGTTGAAATAAGATAAATTTCTCGCTGCTCCTGATGAATAGACAAACTACAATCGGAGATTAAGCCATTAATATTGAAACCTGAAACAAATGACCAAATTTCATTATCTGAATTAATATCCATATTTCCATAGTAACCTGGCCATTCATGGCCTCCACCATTAACTCTAAATTCTACAACAGATACGCAAGCATCACCATTTTCCCATAGCCTTTTGGTTACAGTTGAACCATCATTTGTATTTGCATCAGATATTTCTATTTCAGTTGGATTATAATTAGTGCTATTATATTCTGTCCAAAATTGATGGGTTTCATCTGCAGAAATATATATAACCTCCCCCATATACTCGATTCCTTCATAAAAATCTTCAGTGCCTAGGATTGTCATTATTGGGGTAGGATGTTGAGGGCTACATGTTTCATACTGATATTGTCCCATCGTTCTAGCCACAACAGCACCTGCTGCAATTTTGTTACTTAGCCGACAAAGCAGTTCATAGACAAACTCACCACCAAGGGAATATCCACATACATAAACTCTATCTAAATCAATTTGATATTGAGCTGATAGTTCACTTATCAAAGCATCAATAAAATATATATCATCATGATCAGTGTCCCCCTTATGTATCCAATTTGTTGAACCACCATCATTGGGGTCAGGATGTGCTTGTGGATAAACTAAAATAAAATTATTTTCATCGGCAAGATCTCTCATATCTGATTGTTGTATTTGGTCATATGTAAAATCACTACCCCCATGAAAATTAAACATTAAAGGAGATAGGCTATTTTCCGAATAACTAGAAGGTATATACAACTCATATTCTCGATCATTTCCATCAAATAAAATAGTTTGATTTATAAAATTCTGTGAAAATAAACTGCTGACTAAAAAAAAGAATACTAAATAAATCTTAAAATGAAACAAAACAAAAAATTAAAACCTTCTCATCAAATGAGAAGGCGATTTGTATTGCGGTCTGGACGGGACTCGAACCCGCGACCCCATGCGTGACAGGCATGTATTCTAACCAACTGAACTACCAGACCTTTAAAAGTGTTCAAATATACATTTGATTTTAATTAGTACAAATATTTTTAGTAAGATTTATAAAGATTAATCTTATTTACATATGACAATCAAGTGCGCTTGTGTATTCACTTTTTGAACACACGCCAACTTTTCTATCTACCAACTTGCCATCCTTAAAAATTAAAACTGTTGGAATATTTCTAACGCCATATTTAGCAGCATATTCTTGATTAGAATCAATATCAATTTTACCAACTACGGCTTTTCCCTCAAAATCATCACTTAACTCGTCAACTATTGGACCTACCATTCTGCAGGGACCGCACCAAGCTGCCCAAAAATCAACTAATACTGGAGTACTACTATTTAGTACAACTTCTTCAAAATTATTATCCGTTATTTCTAGTGCCATAATTTGTATTTTAATTTAATTCTATTGAAAATTTACATTTAATAAATGTCAATCCAAATTTAAAATAATTAATCAATTTAATTTAATTATTTCGCAAGAATATTTAGTTTAATTTAAAGTGGATTTTACCGTTTTTTAAATCTTTTAAGAAATCATTTGAAATATCTACTTTTTGCTTTTCACTTGGCATTTCAAGTTTAATTTTTTCATCATCATCATAAACCAAAAAGCATAAATTTTGATTTCCTGGATATTTGTCAACTATGTTTGAAATATTTTTAATCATATCTTCTTTTATATCCTCAATTTTAAGTTGGATTGAAATTTTATTTGAAAATGTACTAATCACATCTTGAAGTAACTTAAAATTTGTGTATGAAATTCTTGGCTCTCCTCTTAGCCCCGTTTCTTTATTTAACCAACCATCTAGAATTTTAATTTTAAGATGTATGAAATTATTAATATTTAAAAAATGTTTAAATCTTAGATACTCTTCTCCAAAAATTCTAAAATCGTGTGAATCGATATAGTCCTCTAAAATAAATGTTGCCCAACCTTTCCCTTGTCTACTTACCCTATGCTCAACCTCAGTGATTACACCAGCTACAGAAATTTCATTATTAATAAATTTCTCGGGAGCTTTAAAAAAGCTAACATTACCATTACAAAATGAGTCCATTTCTAGCTTAAAATCATCTAAAGGATGACCTGAAATATATATACCTATAACCTCCTTTTCTTTTGAAAGCTTTTCTATTGTTGACCATGGATTTGGTTTTGGAATTTGAGGATTCACGGTTTGCAGTTCATTTATTCCAGAAAATAAACTCCCTTGGGCTGTATTTTTATTTTCTTGAAATTTATTGCCATGCTTTAATATTTTTTCAATAAAAGTTACACCGTTTCCATCATCATAAAAATATTGTGATCTATCAAGATCGAAAGAATCAAATGCACCAGCGTATGCTAAGCTGTCAAATGCTTTTTTATTGGCAGCTCTTAAATCAATTCTTTCAGACAAGTCAAAAATTGATTTATAATTTCCATTTAGTTTCCTTTCATCAACAATAGATTTTACAGCCATAGCTCCAACTCCTTTTATAGCGCCCATACCAAATCGAATCGCATTATTTTTATTTACAGAAAATTTATAATAAGATTCATTTACATCTGGACCCAAAACTTCTAATTTCATTCTTCTACATTCCGCCATAAAAAATGTTACATTTTTAATATCATTCATATTATTAGAGAGTACTGAAGCCATATATTCAGCTGGATAATTAGCCTTAAGAAATGCGGTTTGATAAGCTATCCATGCATAGCATGTTGAATGAGATTTATTAAATGCGTAACTAGCAAAAGCTTCCCAATCTTTCCAAATTTTTTCAACCTTTTCAGCTTTAAATCCCTTTTTTTCAGAGTTTTTTAAAAACTTAGGCTTCATTTTGTCTAGTACTTCCTTTTGTTTCTTTCCCATAGCTTTTCTCAGTATATCGGCCTCACCTTTGGAAAAATCTCCGATTTTTTGAGATAATAACATTACTTGTTCTTGATACACGGTTATTCCATATGTGTCTTTTAAAAATTCCTCCATTTCTGGTAAATCGTATACAATTTTCTCATCTCCGTGTTTCCTTCTTATAAAACTTGGAATATATTCCATTGGCCCAGGCCTGTAGAGGGCATTCATAGCAATCAAATCATCAAATACAGTTGGTTTAAGATTCTTCAAATGTTTTTGCATACCCGGAGATTCATACTGAAAAATCCCAACAGTTTCACCTTTTTGAAACAATTCAAAAGTTTTTTTATCATCTATTGGAAATCTGTCAGGATCTAACTCAATTCCATATTTGGCCTTTACAATCTTAATAGTATCCTTTATCAGAGTTAATGTTTTCAAGCCTAAAAAATCCATTTTTAATAATCCTGCTTGTTCAACAACAGCATTATCAAATTGTGTAACAAATAAGTCTGAGTCTTTAGCTGTAGCTATTGGAACAAAATTTTTAATGTCATCCGGAGTTATAATAACACCACAAGCATGAATACCAGTGTTTCGTAGTGTTCCCTCCAACATCCTAGCATGCTTTAGGGTTTCTGATTCAAGGTTATCGCTTTGAGAAATACTTAATAACTGATTTATTTTGTCAATATCGTCAGGTCTAAATTTATTTCTAAGTTCTTTATGATTTGTTTCAAATATAGAACTAAGCTTAGCCATATTGGGCACTAGTTTTGCTATTCTGTCTGCATCACCAAGCGGTAAATCCAAAACACGAGCAGTATCTCTTATCGATGATTTTGCTGCCATGGTTCCATAAGTTATTATTTGTGCAACTTGATTTTCACCATATTTTTCAATAACATATTCGATTACTTTGTTTCTACCCACATCATCAAAATCGATATCAATGTCTGGCATACTTATCCTGTCTGGATTTAAAAATCTTTCGAATAGTAAGTCATATTTAATAGGGTCAATATTGGTTATCCATAGGCAATAAGCAACAACAGACCCAGCTGCAGAGCCTCTTCCAGGCCCCACGGAAACATTCATTTCTCTTGCCTTTCTAATAAAATCCTCAACAATCAAAAAATATCCAGGATATCCGGTATTTTTTATTGTTTCAAGTTCAAATTCAATTCTCTCATTTAATTCATTTGAAAGTTTACCATATCTTTTTTCAGCACCAATATATGTGAGGTGTCTTAGATATTTATTTTCCCCCCTCTTTCCATTATCACTTTCATCTTTTTTGTCTGTAAATTTATTAGGTATCTCAAACTTTGGTAATAAAACTTCATTTCTTAAATCATATTCTTCTACTTTGGCAATTATTTCACCAATGTTTGTTATGGCTGAGGGCAAATCAGAAAAAATCTCCTTCATTTCTTCTTGTGATTTAAAATAATATTGGTCATTTGGTAATCCATATCTATGACCTCTACCACGTCCCTTGGGAGTAGATAATTTTTCCCCTTCCTTAACACAAAGTAAAATATCATGTGCATCTGCACTTTCATTGTCAATGTAATAAGTATTATTGGTTGCAATTAATTTAATCTGGTGCTTTTTTGAAAAATTAACCAATACCTCATTAACTACATTTTCATTATCCTGATTATGTCTGTTTATTTCAAGATAAAAATCTTCTCCAAAATTATCTTTCCACCACAACAGTGAATCCTCAGCCTCTTTTTTACCAATATTTAAAATTTTGTGAGATATTTCTCCAAATAAATTTCCTGACAAAACAATTAAATCTTGCTTATATTCCAAGATTAAATTTTTATCAATTCTTGGAATATAGTAAAAGCCTTTTGTGTATGCTAACGATGATAATTTGGAGAGATTATTATATCCGTTTTTATTTTTAGCAAGAAAAACAGTTTGAAATCCATTATCTCTGTAATTTTTATTTAAATGATTTTCACAGACATTAAGAACACAACCAACAATAGGTTTGATAAAATTTTTTTGTTTACCGTTTTTATCATTTTTTTCTGCAATTTTTTTATTTTTTCTTTTTACATAATCAACAAATCTGAAAGCACCCATCATATTTCCTAGGTCTGTAATTGCAACTGCTTTCATATTGTATTCATGTGCTTTATCTACTAAATTGTCAATTTTAATAGTTGATTGTAACATAGAGAATTGTGTATGATTATGAAGATGGACATAATCAATATTTTTTAAATCACCCAATTGTTCATCAGTATGAGTGACATTTGTTTCATTTTTATCATTAATATTTTGATTTTTTAATTTCTCTGAAAGTTTTTTGAGATTTTTGTGTTTTATACCTGCTATTCCTATTTTTTCAAAGTTGTGATGATTGAACTTTATAAAATATTCCTGATCAACATTTAGTTCCTCTTTATTGAATTCCTTAATTCTAACAAGCTCTAAAAAACAACGAGCTGTAGCTTCAACATCAGCGCTTGCATTGTGAGCATCTTCAAAGATTGACGAAAAAAGAAAATTATATAATTCTGTAAGTGTTGGTAATTTAAATTTCCCTCCTCGTCCACCTGGCAATTTGCATAACTCAGCTGTTGACTCAGAGCAAGTATCCAAAATATCAACAGTATCCAGATTTGAAATAATCTTTTTTCTATAAAACTCACACCCAATTACATTTATATCAAATTTTACATTATGTCCAATAATAAATTTTGATTTCATTATTGAACCGCTAAATTCCTTTAATACTTTTTCTAGATCAATACCATCTGTCTCAGCCAATTTAGTTGAAATACCATGTATTTTTTCAGATTCATAAGGGATATCAAAATTTTCAGGTTTTACAATGTAACTTTTATTCTCAATTAATTTTCCAAGATCGTCATGTAATTGCCATGCTATTTGAACACATCTTGGCCAATTTTCAGTGTCTGAAATAGGAGCTTTCCAATTATTGGGTAAACCGGTTGTTTCGGTGTCAAAAATTAGATACATATGTAATAATTAATCTTGAGTTGTAATAGTCATTGGGATTTTATAAAAAACCCCCTCGGATACATTGATTGTATTTTCGCCAGAACTGTCATATGCATCAAAATGAAAGTTACCGGTAATTGTATTATTCAAACTGTCAATTTCTAAGATATCAATCTCACCATCGCTTAAAAAAGCAACACTACCAACGCCATCATTTCTTGTAGAATATTGAATCGTGTCCTGGAAAATGGCATAGTCATCTGTCCAACTGTAAACATCAAAGTTTCCAACATCAAGATTGTTAATTATTAAAGAAATTGAACTTGCGTTGTCGCTACCGGAAATAACAATCCCATTGTTTTGAACAATCGCAGCAAAGGTTTGGGCATTCCAATTGATATTCCCGTTAATGTTAGCTTCAAAAACAGGAATCTTGTTACTTGTTTCTGTACAACCTAATAAAGTCAAAAGAATTAAAAAATTAAAGTGTCTACTCATGCATTGTGACTATCATTATAAATGTAATACAAATAATCCAAAGATTTCATTAAGTATTGAAATTTTGTCTTATATTTGCTCGCTAATTAAATAAACCTGGTCGAGAACCTTAAATTTTAATATTATGTCAGTAAAAATTAGACTTCAAAGACACGGCAAAAAAGGAAAACCTTTTTATTGGATAGTTGCCGCTGATTCCCGTTCGAAGAGAGATGGAAAATATTTGGAAAAACTTGGAACATATAATCCAAATACAAATCCAGCAACAATAGAAATTAATGTTGAAAATAGCGTAAAATGGCTTCAAAATGGAGCACAGCCGACTAAAACTGCAAGAAATATTCTTTCATACAAAGGAGTCATGCTTAAATATCACTTGATGGGTGGTGTTGCTAAGGGAGCCTTTGATGAAAGTGAAGCTGAAAAAAGATTTAACAGCTGGCTTTCGGATAAGGAACTAAGAATCGAAAAAAAGATTTCAAATTTGGAGAAATTAAAGCAAAAGAAACTTGCTGAAAGCTTGGAAAAAGAAAAGATGGCAAATGAAGCTAGGATAAAAGCGAGAGAAGAAGCTCTTGCAGCTGAAGAAGCACCTGCTACTGAAGAAGCACCTGCCGCTGAAGAAGCACCTGCTACTGAAGAAGCACCTGCCGCTGAAGAAGC